>MDSV01158472.1_pt1 | contig 29590 bp, 29 predicted proteins | sample 810851 | NCBI WGS metagenome assembly MDSV01 (sample SAMN05326640, study PRJNA326480) | marine metagenome | isolation source: seawater | place: Atlantic Ocean: North East | collected 2012 | reverse complement strand
TTAAAAATAAAAATAAAATACCAACTAAAGCTAATTTCCAGTTATTAAATCTTAAATTAATTATTTTATAAAAAAATATTAGTCCTATAAAAAAAATTAAAAAATTTGCATAGTGACGGAGTAGAAATTGATTTTTTTTATCTTCAATATTTAAAATTATTTCTATCACTGCCAATGGACTATTAAACAATACCCCATAAGTTCTAGCCAAATAATTTTTTAATTCTGGATAGTTTTTTTCACCTTGTAAATTTTCAGTAAATTGAGGAGCAAAAATATCACCTACGTATTTAACTGTTACAAAACCAGTATATCGTTCTTGATATTCGTCGTTGGAAACACCATAGTCACTAGTTATAAAAGTACCTAAAAAAAAAATTAAAGCAAATGTAAAAAAAACTATAAATTTTTTATTTTTTTCTAAATAAAAATTAATATTTTTCATAATATTCTATTTTTTAATTCTTTTTCTTGAATTTTTAAAGAAAAACTCAAATCTACTTTTAAATAGCTGAAATTAATGACTTTTGCTTCTGTTATTAAAAAATTATAGTTTAGTTATCTTAAAAAAAATATAATAATATTTTATGTGTGGTTTTTGTGGTTTTTATCTAAATAATAAACAAAACAGTATTGATAGTTCAAAAAAAATATTATTCAATATGAATAATGCTTTGGAACATAGAGGGCCAGACGAAGAAGGATATGAAATTGATCTAAAAGAAAGAATATTTTTAGGACATAAAAGACTCTCTATAATAGATTTAAACAAAAGAAGTAATCAACCTTTTATAAACAAAGAATGCGAAATTAGTTTAGTTTTTAATGGTGAAATTTATAATTATATAGAAATTAGAGAATCGCTTAAAAGAAAATACAATTTTATTACTAAGAGTGACACAGAAGTTATCATAGCTGCATATTTGGAATGGGGCACAGATATGCTCGACAAAATTAAAGGTATGTTTTCTTTTTGTATTGTAGATAAAAAAAAAAAAATTTTTTTTTGTGCAAGAGATCATTTTGGGCAAAAACCATTTTACTATTATTATAATAATGATGAATTTATTTTTTCTTCTGAAATAAGGTCTCTTATAAAATATTCATCTATATCAAAAAAATTAAATTTTAAAAATACGCTTAATTATTTACATTACGACTCTTTCGTTGGTTCTGAAACTCCAATTAAAAATTGCTTTAAATTAAATCCTTCTGAATATTTAATATACAATTATAAAAATAATAATCTTAAAATTAAAAAATATTGGAATTTATCTTGTAAAAAAAATGAAAATAGCGGTGAAAATACTCAAAATAATTTTTTAAATATTTTTAAAAACTCTGTAAGAGATCATTTAAGATCTGATGTACCAATCGGCATTTATTTAAGTGGAGGAATTGATTCAACTTCTATTGCATGTATGGCAAAAAAAGTTCTAGGTTATGAAAATTTAACTGCATTTAATTTAAAATTTGGTCAAAAAACCTTTGATGAAGATGAAATTGCTAAAGAAACTGCTAAGAAGCTAAATATTAAACTAATTACAGATGAATGTTCAATACAAGATCAAAAAAATAAATGTACTTACTTAATAAATAAACTTGACGAACCCTTGTCTGATCCTGGATATCTTGCTATTGGAATGATATCTGAAACTGTAAAGAATTCTGGCTTAAAAGTTGTTATTTCTGGAGATGGAGGCGATGAATTATTTGGTGGTTACGAACCTTTTTTAAAATTAAAACTTTTTAACTTTATAAAAAAATCCTTATCAATAAAAAAAATTATTAAAATATTTAATCATTACTCTAAAGATAGTTTTGAATACATGGGTTTCACATATAAATTAAGAACTTTTGCAAAAGGATTTTTGCATGATGATCAGTTTTATAACTCAAGATGGTTATGCTCTTTTTTACCAGAAGAAATCGAAAGATTGATTAGTGAATCTCCTGCTTCAGAAGTTGAATTTGAGTACAAGTCAGTTTATAATTATATTTCCAATATAATAAATTCTGATTCACATTCAAAAAATGATTATGAAAAACTTTTACTGCAGTATCAAAAACATTATCTATCCAACTTAATATGTAGTCATACTGACAAAGCAAATATGAATTTTTCGATTGAAGCAAGAAGTCCATTTTTAGATAAAAATTTATTTGAATATACAAATGGAATAGATAAAAAATTTAAAAATAAAAATGGAATTTCAAAAATAATATTAAGAGATTTTTTGGTAAAAAATAATTTGTTAAAATTTGAAAAAAACAAAAAAAAGGGTTTTACGGTCCCTATTGCAGCTTGGATAAATGGCTTTTTAAAAGAAGAAATTCTTGACACAATCAATCAAAAAGAAATGAAAAGCTTTGATTTTATTAACTATGATTATATTCAAAAATTGCTAGAGGAACATTTTCAAAATAAACGTAATAACTACAAAAAAATTTACAATTTATTTATTTTGTTTAAGTGGTTGAAAAAAAATAATATTACCTATTAGAGTAAAATCCGAGTTTTAATCTTAATATAAATAAAATTACTTCAGGAATTCCATAAATTATTTTTTTAGTTTTGTTATATTTTGAAAAACCAAATTTTCTTTTTTTATGTTTAATAACAATTTCTGTTTGCTTTTTTGCACCTCTACAAATTGAAATTACCGGCAAATATCTATGGTCATTTTTATACCAAGGCAAATTAACTAAATATTTTTTTTTTATAGCTACAAACGAACTGGTATAAGTTTTTAAGTTAGAATTTAATAAATATTTCATTGCTGAACTGTAAAGATAACTGCAAAAAGATAATGTGAGCGCATGTTTTCTCAATTTTCTTGAGCCAATTATTAAATGATATCCTTTTTTTATTTTTTTAATAAATTTCAAAATATCTTTTGGATTGTCTTGCAGATCTGAATCCATTCGAATTATATATTTGCCTTTTGCAATTTTAAAAGCTGTTTTAAATGCCCCTGTTTGGCCTCCTTTTTTTTTTAGTTTAATTAATTTAAAAACTATATTTTTATGATTTTTAATTCTTTTTTTACAAATTTGAAAGCTACTGTCTGAAGATTTGTCATCTACAAATATTAATTCAAAGTTTACTTCTTTTATTAATTTAAGATTTTTAACTAATTTAGGTATTAATTCGATTAAATTTTTTTCCTCATTATGAAAAGGAATTACAATAGAAATTTTCATCATAAAAAAATCAATCGATTTTATTAAATCTAATAAAATTTAAACATTCACTTATCCCCTGTTTTAAAGAATATCTTGGTTTGTATTTAATTAATTTTGTTGCCTTTTTAATAGATAAAGTTCCTCTTTTGGGTCTAAATTTATCTCTAGGTAATATTTTATATTTTAAATTAGGAATAAACTTTTTAAGAATTTTAACATACTCGAAAAGAGTATGTGCTTTACCATGTGTAATATTAAAATCTTCTCCTGAAATTTTTGAAGTCGCAGATAAGACAAAACCTCTGGCAATATCTTTTACGTATGTAAAATCAAGATATTCATCTTTTCCTTGAATTGAAAGCGTCTCTCCATTAAGTGCCTTATCAATAAATATTTGACTTACTCTTCGATTCATATCTGTAGGTCCATATACTGCTGATGGCCTTACAATGTTAAATTTAATTCCATAAAATTTACATAAACCTTTTGTAATTACTTCTCCGGCTAATTTCATAGTACCATAAATTTCTTTAGGTTTTTTTTGATGATTTTCTTCAATAACTTTTTTTTTGAAATCTCCATAGACCATGCTTGATGATGCATAAATAAATTTTTTTGGCTCATAAACTTTATTCTTTTTTAATAATCCAAGATATTCAATAATTGCTACTGTAGTTGTAACACTTCCTTCTAAAGCTTCTTCTGAATTTAAATTATCCAACTTTGCCAATGGTAGGGCGGCTAAATGAAAAATGTAAATAGGTTTATACTTGAGTAATAGCTTAATAGTTATAGAATGATATTTTGCGTCTCCTCTTTCAATAATAACTTTTTTTCCTAAATAATTTATTCTTTCTTTTCTATAATCTATAAAATTTTTTTTTAATGATGAGCTATATCGTCCAAAATGATCTAGACAAACAATTTTATCAACTAACCTCTTTTTTAATAAATCCTTAGCAATAAAAGTCCCGATTAACCCTAAACCTCCTGTTATTAAAGCATATCTCATATTTATCTAATTTTTATTCTTGTTAAAAAAAATTTTTAAATTTTTACAAATATATTCAATTTCTTTTTTTTTTATATTTGAATACATAGGTAGCGATATCATAGTTCTAGATAAAATTTCAGCATTTCTTAAACTAATTCTTTTAACACATCTTTTGGCAAAATATGGATGTTTATGTAAAGGAGGAGTAAAATGAACTGATGCGCCAATACCTTTTTTTCTTAGAAAAAAAAGTAATTTATTTCTTATCTTACTATCAACTCTAACTGCATACGTTTGATAAACATGCTTAGCATTTGGATGCTCAAAAGGTGTTTCGATTGGTAAATCATGTTTACGTATTAATTTTAAATAAAGTTTAGCGGATTTTCTTCTTTTTGAATTTAATGTATTTATTTTTTTTAATTGTTCAAAACCAATGCTCGCTAAAAGATTACTTAATCTGAAATTATGTCCAGCAACCTTGGCTATTTTTTCCCAAGGCAGATTTTTTGTTCCTTCCCTCTCAAATGTATGTGTAGAAATTCCATGAGCATGCATTAATTTAAATTTTTTAAAAAGACTTTTATCGTAACAAGTAATCATGCCCCCTTCACCAGTAGTTATATTTTTGGTTGGAAAAAAAGAAAAACATCCCACTCCCCAAGATCCTGCTTGTTTACCTTTCCACGTTCCACCCAAAGTTTCGGCGCTGTCTTCAATTAATTTTAAATTTTTTGACTTACAAAGTTTTGCAATTTTATCCATTTCACAACATTGGCCAGCATAGTGTACAACCATTACTGCCTTTGTTTTTTTTGTAATGAGTGGTTTAATTAAATCTGCAGTAATATTTCTTGTTTTTATTTCAGAGTCACAAAACACGGGAATTGCTCCAGCATTTAAAATTGAATTTACTGAAGATACCCATGTAAAAGAAGGAACAATAACTTCTCCCTTAATATCTTGACACTTCAGTGCTAACTCTAAGGCAGAAGTACATGAATTTACAGTTAAAGAATATTTAACTTTTAGATATTTTGCAAAGTTTTTTTCAAATTTTTTGTTATAATCTCCATTGGTCAACCATCCTGATTTTAAAACTTTAAGTAATGAATATTTTTCTTTATTAGAAAAACTTACTTTTGATAAAGGTATTTGCATATTTAAAATTATTTATAATAGTTTCTTTTAAAAAGATACCCAAAAAGTATCAGTATTATAAAAATAAAAATAGATATCAAAAAATTATCATCTTGAAAATTAATTATTTCTAAATTTTGATTATTTTTATAAATATAAAAAAAATTATAAAACATATTTATTGTAATAATGTAAGGAATAAATGATCCAACAAATTTACCTATTATATAGTTTTTTAGTTTTACATTTAACAAAACTGGAAAAAGATCAGCTATTTGGCACGGTATACCTGGAATTAATCTAATAAAAATAAGTAAAATTAATTCATTTTTTTTGATTTTTCTTATCCTTCTATTTAAATGTAAGTATTTTTTTTTAATAAATTTGGTTATGCCTTCTCTAAAATAAAAATTTGATATTTTAAATAATAAAGCAGCTCCAATAGTCTGAAAAATCAATAAAAAAAATGTTCCAAAAATTGGATTATACAAAAATCCAGTAATTATTAATAATGGAGTTCCAAAACCCAAAAATACAGTCCATAGAATAATTAATACTCCGTAAATTATGGCGATAAGAAAAAAATATTTTTCTAAAAAAATTTGAATTAATTCTTTTTTGGAGTTTAAAAAATTAATTGAAAAATAATTATTTAATTCAAATTTATAAATAATAAAAAAAATAGAAAAAATTAGAAATACATAAGAAAATATTGTAATTTTCTTAAACTTTTTAAAATTTTCTATATTATTTTTTCTCAAAATATTTTTAAGTTGCGTTACACGATTCAATAGAACCAACTTTTTCAAGATTAATTACTTTATCACAAAATTTAAGTATGCTTAATCTGTGTGTTATCATTAAAATTATTTATAATAGTTTCTTTTAAAAATGAAACCAAAAATTAATAATAATAAAATATATTTAAGATAGCTAAATAAGGAAAAATTGATACCTAAAATTTACTTAATATATAACTTTTCTATTTTCTAACTATCTAAAATATTTTTTAATTTTTTAGTGTGATTAAAATATGAAAAATCTCTAATATTTTTTTTTGCTTTAATTCTTTTTTTAATTAGTTGATTATCTTCTGAATTTATATATGAGTTAAATTTACTCAAAAAATCTTCTTCTTTATTCGATTTAAATAAAAAGGCAGATTTACCATAGTCAAATAATTCACTTGGTCCATTAGGGCAGTCACTAGAAATAATGCTTAAATTACAATAAGCTGCTTCTACCAAAACAAAACCAGGATCTTCCCAAAGTGATGACAATATAAAAGCTCTAGCTTTTGATAAATATTGAAAAACATTTTTTTTATAACCAACTAAAAGAATATTTTTTTCTAATTTCAAGTTTATAATTTGTTTTTCTAATTTTCTTTTATCTTCTCCTTCCCCAATAATGATTAAAATAAAATTTTTATTTTCTTTTAAAATTTTTGAAAAACATTTTATCAAAAATTCAAAGTTTTTTTGTTTTGTAAGTCTTCCAATTGCTAAAAAAAAGTTTTTCGGTATATAATTTTCTTCAATTTTTTTTCTTTTAAGTTCTAATATTTTTTTAGGAGAAATTATAGGATCTCTTAACACAATTATTTTTTTTTGGTCTACAATTTTTTGATTAACCAAAACTTTACTTGTTTCAATTGTAGGCGAAGTGACAATGTGTACTTTTTTTAAAAAAATTTTCCAAAATAATTTTCTAAAAAAATTTAATTTAGGTATACCAGAAATTCTTAAAATAACTTTAGTTTCAATATTAAAAAAGAAAATTATAAAAAGTGGCAAAGATGTTATTAGATGAATAATTAAAAATTTTGGTGGCTGCTCTTTAAGCAATTTTTTTAGGCTTAAAAAATATTTAAAAAAAATATATATGGATAAAAATCTGCTTCTTAAATAACCTGGCTTAGGAAACATATTGATAATTTTGGATTCTTGAAAACTTATTAATTCTATATTATTTTTTTCCAGTTTGTGTCTAAATTCATTAAATTCTCCAAAGACATTAATTATTTTTACATCATACAAATTTTTAAAAAACTTATTTAAAGAAATAGAAGAATTTAATATCGCATCAACTGTAGCAACTTTTGATAAAAATGGTCCCCAATAATAAATTTTATCTTTCATTTTTTCTTTAAATAATTTATCAAATTTAATTTATAAAAGTTTTTTATTATTCTTAATGTTAAAATCAAAAAAACAAAAATTTTATTTTGTTTGTTATGTAGTCTAATTTTTGTTTCCTCAAGGATATGTTCTAAAAGAGTAATTTGTTGTGAATATCCTCCCATCTCAAAATTTCCTATTATTTCATTTTTCTTAGTATATGTTCCTCTCATTTTATATTTTACTATCATTTTATAAAATAAATCATAATCAGACGAACATTTAAATTGAGGATCATATTGTCCAATTTTATTTTGTGCCTCCTTACTTATAAAAAAACCGGATGAGTGCGCAGGATAAAAATTAAATGACCAGAAAATTTTTGATGGGTAAAAACCATGTCTTATTTTATCTTTTTTTACGGTACCAAAAATAAAATCTATATCACTTTTATTTAAATACTTATTTATAATTTCAAGACCAGATTTCTCGTAAGTGTCTCCAGAATTTAAGGTTCCAATAAATTTTCCTTGGGCTTTTTTTATACCTTTATTAATTGCATTATAAATGCCTGCGTCGTCCTCTGAAAATATAATAGTTTTATCATCTCTAAACTTTTCAATAATATTTTTCGTCCTATCTTTTGAAGCTCCATCAATAATTATATGCTCATAATCTCTGAAAGACTGATTTTTTAAACTCAATAAAGTTTTCTCTATATTTTTTTCACCATTTTTTACAGGTGTAATTATAGAAAAAAAAGGTTTATGATTTTTTTTTGTTTCCATTTTTTTCTAATTTTTTTATTACAACACTTAATTCTTTTCTTTGGTTTAATTTGTTGTATTTTTTTGCTAAATTATAAGAATTATAAATTTTATTTTTTACTTCTTTTTTTCTTAAATTTATTGAATCAATTATATTTGATAACTTATTATAATTGCCAACCTCAAATAAATATGCTCCTTTTCCATTAGATGTTATTTGCCTAGGTCCTGTTTGACAATTAGAGCTGATTATTAATTTTTTTAATATTGCTGCTTCCAAAAGAATATTTGGTGAGCCTTCATATTTAGAAGATAAAATTAAACAATCTGAAGCAGAGATGTAATTAAAAGGATTTTTTTTATAATTAATTAATTCAACAATTTTATCTAAACTATTCACTTTTATATAGTTAATTAAATGTTTTTTTTTATAACCCGAGCCAATAATGATCATTTTAATTCTATCTTTAGTTTTTGAATATTTTATGGCTTTTAAGATAGTCAAATGATCTTTTTGATCAGTCAATCTTCCAACAGAAATAATATTTAAATATCCTTTTTTAAAAAAAAAAATTTCTCTTTATTTTTTCTTTAGATTTTTTTTTAATTATTTTTTCATCAACAAAATTATGAACAACATAAGATTTTAGTTTAAAAAAATTTTTAATATTTTTTTGAAAATCTATATCATTAACTAAAATTATATCAGCGTATCTATAAAAAAATTTGAAAAATAACTTAAAAAAAAGTGACTTAACATATTTCTCAGGAGATGTATTTAATCTAATTATAATCTTACTTTTAGTTATAATTGATGAAATTACTGCAAATATATTATTTTGAAAACTAATTATTATACAATTGTTATTTAAAGATAATTTAATTAAGTAATAAAAAGAAATTATATATTTAAAAAATCTACTTTTTAATTTAAATTTTTTTGAGGGATAAGTCTTATAAAGAAAATTTTTACTTTGAGTTGAAATTTTATCAACTGTAATAAGAATAGGAAAATAATTTAATGAATTACAATGCTCAACAAAAGATAAAATATTTTTTTCAACACCTCCTGTTTCAAATGAAGGATTATAAAATATAATTTTTTTCATTACAATTTTTTTTTAAATATCTCTTTGCTTAAATTAATACAATATTGTCTTAAATCTTTTTTTTTAATTTTTTTGTTTATTTTTTTTAAAATTTTTAAATTATTGAGATAAAAACTATTATTTGTTTTCAATTTTACTTCTTCAAATAAAAATTTTTTTTCATTATAGGTATTTAGCCATGAAACAAGCTCTTTTACATAAATTTTTTTTCCGATTGAAAGATTAAATATACCTGACAAATTTAAAAATAAAATACTATAAATATATTCTGATAATTGTTTAGAGCTTATAAAATCTTTATAATGATTTTCATATTTAATTTTTTTTTTTAATTTACAAAATTTAAGATAGTTTTCATAAAAATTATTATTTATTTTTCTTTTTTTTTTTATTTTTCCTCCAATAACGTTAGGTATTCTTAAAATTAATAAATTTTTTTTTTTGATTTTAAAGCAATTTTTCTCACTTATTAATTTATTTTTTGAATATCTATCCTGAGGTTTAACTTTGCTACTTTCTTTAAGGTTAGGTTTATTTGGATAAATTTTTCTAGTGCTTAGTAAAATTTGTTTACAATTATTTTTTTTGGAAAATTTTGAAATTTCATAATCAATATCATATGTTTTATTGTATTTTTTATATTTATAATTTTTTTTTATTGCTGTATTTAAAATGAAATTAAATTTATTGAGATTTTTTATCTTTTTAAAGTTCTCGTATGAAAAGCTATACAAATTAATTTTTTTTTTAAACTTTAAATCTCTTATTAAATTAGATCCTATATAGCTATATTTTCCAATAATTGCTAAGTTAATTTGCATTATTTAACTTTAGTAACTTGATAATTATTTACTATTAAAATATCTACCATCGTTTTCTTAAAAGATTTAATCCCATCTTCTGCTGTGCAAACTATTGGTTCTTCGTGTACATTGAACGATGTATTAATTAAGGATAAGCCTCCTGTTTGTTTGTACCATTTCATTAATAAGCTATGTATAGTTGGATTTTTATTTTTCCTTAAAACTTGTGGCCTAGCAGTATTATCTACGTGATTTACAGCTGGACTATTTTTTTTCATTATTTTTGTACATTTATAAGTAGAGGTCATAAATTCTGAGAACAAATGATTCTTTTTCCACCCTATGTAGCATTTTTCTGCTAATTCAAATGCTGTAACTGGAGCAAATGGCATAAACTCATACCTTCTGAGTCTTTTATTTAATCTGTCATTTATTGAAATATCATTGCAATGGTAAAATATACTTCTATGACATAATGCTCTTGGTCCAAATTCCATTTTGTCATCAAGATATCCAATTACTTTGTTATTTTTTAAACAGCTAACCATAAAGTCTGGTACATTATTGATTTTTTTAAATTTTATTTTATATTTTTTTTCTAACTTTTTTTTATTAAAGTTTGGCTTAGGTCCTAAGTATAAATTGTTAAATTTTACTTTTTTTTTGTTTTTTAAAAAATTATATCCAGCTGCCGCACCTAATGCCAAACCTTCATCTCCAACGTGCGGTAGTGTAAAAAAATTTTTTACGTTTTTTAATTCTCGAATTTTTTGATTTGCTAAAACATTTGCAAAAACTCCACCTGATACACATAAATTTGTTTCTTTAGTTTTTTTCATATAGAAGCTGATAATCTTTGTTAAAAGATCTTCTAAATGTTTTTGGGCGGCAGCTGCAATATCTTCTTTTGAATAATTTTTAAAAATTTTTAAAGCTTTTTTACTCCAAGTTTTTTTACCATTTCCATCTTGAAAAAAAGGCTTATAATATTCTCCATTTATTGCATAAATTTTTCCATGCTTATAAAATATCATTTTTTTCATGTGTTTTAATAGTTTGTACGGATTTCCTCTGGCTGCCAGACCAGTAACTTTACCTTCATGCTTGTGGGGAGTAAAATTAAGTAGTTTTGTTATTCTAGAATAAAAGTATCCTAAACTGTCGTTAGAAGTAGATCTGTAAAGAATTTTCATCTTACCATTTTGTATATGAGAAACTGTAATTGATTCAAAATCTCCTCTACCGTCTGATGTAACTACTAATGTGTTTTTATATTGAGATAAACAATACACGCTGTAACCATGGCACTGATGGTGTCTTAGGTATGAAGCTTTATTTTCAATTTTATTTTTTTTAATAAAATCAGAAAATTCTTTTCTTTTTTTTTTATCTCTTATTAATTCTTGCTCAATTCTATCTCTAAAAATATCTATTCCTTTTGGATTTTTTTTTGTTTCATAAACAATTCTATCAAAATAAAATAATAAATCTTTTTCTGCTTTAAAACCTTCTGAATATCCATAAACAATTTGATCTACATCTTGTAATTTTAATCCTTGATCTTTAAGTACATAATTTACTGAATTTTTTGGCCATCCATATTGTTGTTTTCTTCTAGTAAATCTTTCCTCACTTACACATGATTTTATAATATTATTTTTTATTAAACATGCTCCAGATGTATAATCATTAGTGATACCTAAAATAATCATTTTAATTTATGTATTAATTATCTATAATTTTTTTAAAATTTGTTATATGGCTTTTAAAACTACTTTTTTTTAAACCAATTTTTCTAGAATTTTTTTTCATTTTTTTTAATTCAGTATTTTTTAAAAATAAAAATTTTTTAAAATAATTTGATAAATTTTTATAATTTATTTTATTAACTATGTATCCATTAATATTATTATTTATCAAATCTTTTGCTACACCTATATTAAAACTTATAACTGGTACACCTGAAATTACAGCTTCATTAATCATCATTGGACCAACATCGTCTATTGATGGTGATATTAACAAGTCAGTTATTTTATATAATTGTGATAGTTTTTTTTCTGACTCAATTTTACCTAAATTTAAATAGTTAACATTTAAATTTTTTAATTTTAAACTAGCATAGTTATCGCCGATAGAAATTAATAAGAATTTTTTTTTAATAGACTGATTTTCTTGAATTAAGTATTTTATTGAATTAATTAAAATATCATTGCCTTTTCTTAAATGATGAGATGAGCGAAAAAGTATTATTCTTTTATCTTTCTTAATGTTCCAGGGATTTTTTTTTATTACTTTATTTTCTGGTTTAAAAACATTTTCGTCAATAGGAAGCATTAATTTAAATACTTTTTTCGATTTTGCTATTGCTGATTTTTTTAACTGATCTTTCATCCATTCACACGTATATAAAAATTTGATATTTAGATTACTAAAGATATTTAATTTATAACTAAGTGTATTTACTGGTTTTTTTTTATAAATAAAACTTACAGCAGGACAGTTACCACAATCATTACTAAAATTTGTACATCCCCAATTAATATGACAGCCTCCAGTAAGCGGCGCAATATCAATTAAATTACAATAAATATCTGATTTATACTTTTTTTTTATTTGATAAAGCAAACTGGGATTAATAAAATTTGTTACCCAATGAAAAATTACTATTTGAGGTTTAATTTTTTCAATAAACGGAATTTGATTTAAATCATTAATCAAATATCTATTTTTATTGTAAAAAGCATATTTATTTCTTTTTTTTAAGAATAAAAATTCAAATTTATTTAAAAAGAAATCTATATTACTTTTTTTATTAATATTAATTATGTTCTTATAATTACTTTTTTTTTCATTAACCATTAAGTAAGATGAATAATTATTTTCTAATAAATTTTTATGAAATCTTAGGGATGCTAAACCTGCACCAGTATAATCATCATAACTTAAGTTAAGTATTTTTTTTTTCATTTATATTTTTTTAAAATTCGTATATTATTAATTTCAACAATTTTCCTAATTTTTTTTTCATATTTTTTATTATTATAAATAAATTTTTTAATAAGTAGAAAAATTTCAATTTGCTTTTGTAATTGTATATTTTGAGGTAATGAATATTTTTTATTAATTTTATTAGAATTAATATTAATTATAAATAGCTTATCAATTGTTGGCATTAAATTAAAATATTTCTGTAAAATTTTTTTGTAGTTTTTTTTTTTGGAAAAGTATAAATAAATAATTAATCTTTGAACGAATCCTTCGCTATCAATAATATTTTGATCTTTAACATATTTTTTAAATAGATAGTAAGAAGAAAACTCTTCTTTAAACCAAAATCCAATTAAATCCTTTACTTCTTTTTTGCAACTTAAATTTTTGATAGTTTTTAAAACAAAGTTAGCAAATAAAATATTTTTTTTTTTGTTTTTTTTAAAAAGCATTAAACAAATATTTTTATATTTTTTAAAAAAAATATTATTTTTTTTTTTAATAATATTTGAATTTTTTTTACCTTTTATATTCTTTGCTTTTACTAATAATTTTGTTTTTTTGACTAAATCACTCTTTATTATTTTAAAATAATTTAAACTAAATTTTTGTAAATAATTTAATGCTAGTTGGTTTTGAGAATATTTATAAATATTCGATCTATAATCTAGACTATTGCTAGTTTTAATTTTATTTTTTAAGTATGTTTTGCCACTACCTGTTATGCCAAAAAACTCAATAACTTTAGTCAAATTTTTACCTTTTTAAAATTTTAATCAGTTTTTATTTCTAAAAAATTTTCAATTTCATTTTTTAATTGATCAACTTTTCCAAAATATTTTATTTTGCCTCTCTCTAACACAATTAATTCATCACATAACTTTAATGCATTTAATCTATGGGTGATCATTATTATTATTTTATTTTCTTTTAATTTGCTAATTTGATTTAATATTTTTTTTTCTGTTTCGTAATCTAAAGCGCTTGTTGCTTCATCAAATATTAAAATTTCAGAGTCATTATATATTGCTCTTGCAATTCCTATTCTTTGCTTTTGGCCTCCGAAATTCTAGTGCCTCTATCTCCTACGTGTGTATTTTCTTTCTCTGGTAATTGTTCTATAAATTCATTTAACTGAGAAACAGCAAGAGCTGCATCAAATTTCTTTTTATCAAAATTTTTTTTTTGTAGTCCAAAGCAAATATTATTTAATATTGAGTCATCCATTAAAATGGTATCTTGGGTGATATAGCTAATTGCTCCAATGGTAATATCTTTTATAGCTCTCTCATTTACTTTTAAAGAACCGTTACTCGGCTCTAACAATCCTGAAATGATATCAATTAAAGTCGTTTTTCCGCTTCCAGTTTTTCCTACAACTCCAATCATTTTTCCTTTTTTTAGATCTAAAGATATATTCTGAAGAATTGTTTTATTTTCGTTATAAGAAAAATCAATATTAGAAAGCTTTATATTTTTTACATTGTTTAATTCTTTTTTTTCATTTTTCTGTATAGATTCTTCATCTTTAATTGCGCTTAAATTCGACAATGTATTTTTGAAAGTCTCAGAGTTGTAATTCAAAGCATTCAAACCAATATTAATATTAACAAATGCAGGTAAAGATCTAATTAATATTAAAGTAATTAAAGTTAATAACGATATAATTTCATAAATAGTCTTGCCTGATAAAAAGAAAATAAGAATTATACTTACTAAAGTTACAACTGATACAAACTCTAAGAAAAGTCTTGGTAATCTACCAATTAACATATTTTTTGTTTTAGCTGTTTGAAATTTATTTTTATAATCATAAAACTTTCTGGTCCAAAATTTAAAATTTTTTGATAATTTAATGGTTTTAATGGCACTAAATACTTCATTTAAAACTTTAAAGTTTAATGCAGAATACTTAGTTGTTTCAATTCCAATATCTTTTATAATTTTTCGTATTTTTAAAAAAAATGCTGACGAAAATAAAATCATTACAGAAATAATTACAAAAGAATAGAAAGAGTTAAAGTTAAATAATAATATTATCAAAAAGATTAATACTAAAGACTCCCTAAATACAAGGAGCAAGTTATAAACATAGACAACAAATCTTCCAGTTTCGTTAACTATAGAATTAATTATTTTTGATGAATTAATATTAAGAAAATAATCATAATTTTTATTTAAATAATAATTTAATAATCTAACACTGATATTTACATTTAAATTTTTTACTATTTTTGCTTCTATATAATAAAAAAAAAGTAAGAATAAATTTTTAATTAAAAAAACTATTATTATTGTTATTGAACAAAAGATTATTAATTCTTTGTAGCTTAAGTTAATTAAAAATTCAGATAAATTTTTAAATGGTATCTTTGCTATAATGGCATCAGGACTGGTTAAAAAAGTAATATATCCTACTATTGATCCAATCCCGATAACTTCTATAAATGACGCAAAAATAGCAAGTGATGTTAAAGATAATAATAGAAATTTATCTTTCTTTTCAATAACTCTCAATAATTTTTTTTTCATTCGTTAACTTTCTAAAAAGTATTTTAAATTTAATCTTTTTGATTGATCTATATCTGTTGTAAAAATTCTGTTTTTATATTCATCTTTTATTTCATTAATTAAAAAGCGATCCACTCTTGCTCTATTTTCGAATTCTCTTTTTTTTTTAAAAAAATGACTTCCTTCTTTCATACTTATTCCAGAAATAATAATTTTTGAATTCGGATTTTCACTTAAAGCTAAAAGTATAGAAAAAAAACCTGTAGAAACACCAGGAGACCTATTGCTAAAAAAAATAATTTTAAATAAGTGAAAAATTTTCTTAAAAAAATTTTTTTCATAAAAGAATTCTCCAGTTAATATTGAAATCATACCTCTATTAAAAAAATTTTTTTGAAAATCAAATAGTTTTTTTTTTGAGCTAAAACAATGGTAATCAAAATCATGATCAAAATCTTTCTTTATATCTTTTAAGCTCAATGAACCTCTAATTATAAATTTATTTGGTTTACTTTTTAATATTATTTTTCTTATCTCTTCGTGTCTAAGATATATAGCTGCTCCTGTAACACAAATTGTGAATAAAGAAATATTTTCTTTTTTTAATTGATCCGCTAGATAAATAGATCCATTTGCTGCATATAATTTATCTATTTTTATTTTTGGTAAAATGAGATTTTTTTGAGACCCTAAAACTAAGATATTTTTTGACACTGTATTTTTATTAATTTCAAGCAATATTGTTTAAATTTGTGACGGGATTTTGTCGTCAAAAAATATTGATTAAGTTAAAACTCATTAAATGATTTTTTTATTAAAATATTTACTGATATTTCTTGTTTTTTTGATAACTGAAGTAAACTCCTTAAAGTTAAGTGGCTGAAGAGGATCTACTGCTGATTTTTTTGGATTTGGATGAGTTTCAATTATTAGTCCATCAGCTCCAGCAGCAACTGAGGCATAGGTTAAGCTAGGAACCCAAGGTGCCCAAAAAGATGCATGACTTGGATCAGAAATAACAGGATATCTTACTAGTTCTTTCAAGGCAGGTATAGCTTGTATATCTAATATAAATCTTGAAGTTTCTCTATGAGTGTGTGGAGCAGCTATACCACGTTCACATAATATTAATCTCATATTTCCTTCTAACAATATATGTTCAGCAGCACCTAACAAATCTCTAAGACTTGCACCATAGTGTCTTTTTAAAATAATAGGTTTTTTTGTTTTTGCTACTTCTTTTAATAATTCTAAATTTCCCATATTTCTTGAACCAATTTGAAGAATATCTGCTGTGTAAGAAATTTTTTGTAAATATTTTATTTCAGTAACTTCTGTAACTATTAATAATTTTAAATATTTTTTAACTTCATCTAACCATTTTAGTCCTTCAAATTTCGTTTCTAAATATTGTTTTGATCTATATGGAAATGTAAGTGGTTTGAAAGCGTGGCCTCTTAAAATATTAAGTTTATTTTTCTTTAACATTTTGGCTACTTTTATAATTAAATCTCTACTTTCTACTCCATTAGGTCCAGCTATTATTGGTAAATTTTTTTCTGAAAAAGTTATTTTATCATTAATTTTTACAGATATTTTATTTTTAGATGAAATTTTAGGAATTTTATATTTTAAATCATCTAGAGTTATATCCTTAGTTGGCTGCTTATTTGTTAAATTTTTTACAAAATTATTTTTCATTTTTACCTAATATGCTTTGTTTTGTTCCAATCTTTAATAATTGCTTATTTTTATATGTATTATAAACTGAATGAATAATTTCTAGAACATGTAAATTTTTACTTATTTCTAAATCTTTTGAAGAATTTGAAATCCTTCTGTTAAAAAATTCATTTAAAACTTTTTTATGTCCATTTCCCATTGCTCCTTTTACACCTTTTTCGTCAGAAAAGAATTCGCTTTTTTTATTATCAGTAAATATTTTATTTCCCTTAAATTTTTGAAATAAATTTAAACTTATACCACTTACTTTAAATCTAGATTTGTTGCCAAGAATATCAATCTCATTTTCATAATTTTTATCTGCTCTAGTTGTTACTTTTAGTGATGTCAAAATTTTATTTGAGTGTTCTAAGTTTACTAAAGCAAAATCCTCTGCCTCTAATTTAGATTTATTGAACATTAAGTATGAATTTAATTTTTTTACTTTTCCAAACAGATAAACTATTGCATCTAATGTATGAATTGCTTGATTAGTCAACACGCCTCCATCAGTTTTAAATCTACCATGCCATCCAGAGCTATAATATTTTTTGTCTCTGTTCCAAAACATTTTAGCATCCACAAAAAAAACATCTTTTATAATTTTTTTTTGGATAGTTTTTCTTAGACTCTGAATAGCTTTATTAAACCTGTTTTGAAAAACTACCCAACATTTAATTTTTTTTGATTTAGACATTTTAATTAATTTTTTTGCATTAGATAAATTCAAAACTAAGGGTTTTTCTATTAATAAATTTATATTATTTTTTATGAGAATTTTTGCATATTTATAATGTAAGTAAGATGGTGTTGCTATAATTGCATATTTTATATTATTTTTTCTTAATAAACTTTTATTAATTTTATTTAAATTTGAGTTATTAATTTTCAATTTTAATGGATCATGAAAAAAAATTTTCTTTTTTAAATTCATTTTTTTTATTAAATTAAAATAATGCTTTCCTGCAACTCCAAAACCTATTATTAATATATTCATTAAAAAAAATACCTTATTTTATTTTTTAAAATTTTTTTTTGTAAGTTTTCATATGAAATACTAGTTATCAAATTGTTATTTATTTTTTTTGAATATGAATAGATTGTATTTAGTTTATCTGTTATTTTTGAATTTACACCTGAACCATCAAACCCTATATTTTTAATTAAAGATTTAGATGGAAAAATATATTTTTTGTTTTTTAAATTATTAAATTTTATAAAATCAATTGTCCATACGTTGTTTTTATTTGAAATTAGTCTATCTATTTTTTTAATTAAGCTATCTTTTATTTTTATTTTTAAAAAGAATTTATTTTGTCTTCTATAATCTTTCCAATAACTTGATTTTACACACCAACCCCAAGATATAAAATATTTTAAAATAACTGTATCAATATTTTTTTTACTTTTTTTATGGATCTCAGGTAATTGATAACCACAAATAGCAGCATAATTTTTATTTTTTAATAAATTAATTTTTTTATTAATAAAAAAAAACAATTCCTTTCTAGGTATGCAATCATCCTCCAATACTAAAATATTATCATAAATTTTTGATAATTTATCTAGTCCCTGATTTATGGATTTCGCCAAACCTTTGTTTTTATTTGAAATATTTACTCTTAAATTAATATTCTTGTTATATTTGTTAGCTTTCAAAGTTTGCTTAATTTCTTTTTGCAAAATTTTATCTTTTTTATTTTTTGGGCCGTCTAAAAAAACATTTACTTCATTAATTTTATAATTTTCTAAAGCAATTAAAACTCTTCTTAAATGAGATGGTCTATTATATGCAAATAGCGCTACTCCTGTGATATTTTTAAGTTTCATAATTATTTTAAAATCATATCTGTTGCTAAATTGTTTTTTATTAAATATTTCATTGCAAATTCTGCCAATTTTAAATCATGTATGTTATGTATATCTATGCCAGTCAAGGGGTCGTTGTTGATAATAAAATAGTTTTTATTGCCTATTCTTTTACCTTTTCTCCACAAATAAGAACGAGACGCGAGAGCTAAACCCGTATCTTCTCTATATATTTTATTTCCAATTTGTCTAGAAGTGTAAGTGTTCATCCACTTTGAAACTTTAAAAAAATTATTATTTTTTTTATGCCAAAAGTGCTTATACATTTCATGAACTGAAAATGCGCTTTCATATTTTTTATTTTTTTTTAAAATATTTACCGCTTTTTTTATCCAAGACACTTTTCTAAATAAATTTGTACACGTTAAAAAAACACATATATCAAATTTGCATTTATAATATTTTTCGAAACTTAATAATGCATTTTTTAAAGTTTCCTCGGTTGTGGTCAAATCTTCAGAAAATTTTTTGTCTCTTAAAAAAGGAACTTCCGCTCCAAAATTTTTTGCAATTTTTGCAATCCTTGGAGAGTCTGTCGATACGCAAATTTTATCACATGACCTGCTCTTTATTGCAGCCTTTATAGGATAATATATCAAAGGTCTATTATTTACTTTTCTAAGATTTTTACTTTTTAAGCCTTTAGATCCTCCTCTTGCGGGTATTATGCATATTACTTTCATTGTCATATTAAAAAATGAGTCTATCTTTTTTAAACGAATTCTTATCTTTAAATCCGCCATTAATCATAGCTGTTTTTAACTCATCTTTTAGGATGCTAAAAACTTTTTCTACACCCTGTGCGCCATCACAAATTAGGCCATAAATAGCTGGCCTTCCTACAGCAACAAAATTAGCACCAAGACATAAATATTTAATTATATCACTTCCCTTTCTTACTCCTCCATCAATAATTATAATTTTATTTTTTAAATTTATTTTTTTTTTTATATTCATAATTGCTTCTACTGGAGTAATCCCTGAATTAAACATTCTGCCTCCATGATTAGAAATCCAAATACCATCTGCACCGTGTTTTAAAGCTTTTTTGCAATCTTCAACGGTTAAAATTCCCTTTGGTATTACAGGTAATTTTGTATTTTTTTTTATATAACTAATCAAACTCCAATCGTATTTTAAGGAAGCTTTAGGGCTAGGTGAAACAGGATTTGTGCGACCACCATATTTTCTTGCATCATATCTAGATTCTCTATCTATATATCTGTGTGACCTAGTATTAGCATCAATGCACAATGTTATAGCAATACATTTATTTTTTTCGGCATTTTTAACTTGATCTAATATCCATTTTTTTTCACCAAATGGGAATATTGTCCATCCTGTAAATTTTGGATTTTTGTTATACTTAATTATATCACTCAATTTCATTCTGCTTTGTGTTCCAAAAAAATTTATTATATTTGCTTTAATGGCTCCTTTTGCAGTTTCAACTTCCCCCTTGGCATGAAATTGTGTTTGATGACCCATGGGAGCAAGAATTAGAGGAGAATTTATTTTATTATTAAAAAAATTAAAATTTAAATTTATTTTTTTTACTTTATTCAAATGTCTAGGTAAAATTTTTATCTTTTTTAAGTCGTCAAAATTTTTTTGTAAAGTATAACCATCTTCAGCACCACTTTGTAACCAATCAAATTTTTTCCAAAAAATTTTATTTTTTGAAAATTTTTCTGCTTCTCTAAGAGTAGTAAAATTATTTTTTTTCATATTATTTATTTGATATATAGTTTAAGGCAGAAATTTGAAGTTTAAATTTTTTTACAGTCTACTACAAAACCTGATGCTAATAAAAATCCTCTCCAATCAGTTGGATTTTCCATTTTTAAAGAAATTTTTCGAAAATATAATTGGTCAAGATTTTCAAAAATTGGCGGAAATGGATGGAAATGGTAAAAATAAAGTCCTTCACATTTTAGTCCTAAATCATTTAATTCTTTACCTATGGTTAGTGGATTGTGTACTAGACTATAAACACCTTCATCATCTATATTCTTAAGTTTATAATTTTTTCTATTAGAGAAACTATTAAATAGTTTTTTATACTTGCCTTGCCATGATTTCTTTAATTTTTTTGTTTCATAAATCTCATTTAAAAATCTAGATGTGTAATCATTTAAAGTAGAAACATCAAATAGCCTGTTTCTTAATGAAAATATCATTCTGCCATTTTTTTTTAAATTTTTAGATTGATTTTTAATAGTTTGCCTAAAATTTCTAGCATAAAAAAAAGCCCCCATACCAAGTATACAATCAGCTGATCCATTTTTGATTAATTTTGGTTTCTCAAAATCATCATAAAAAACAAGATTGGTAGGTAAATTATGTTTATTTAAATTTTTTTTGGCTTCCTCAACCATATTTGAAGCCTTGTCGTAACCCACTATATTAAAACCTTTTTTTTTAATAGCAATAAGGGGCATGCCAGCACCACAACCTGCATCAATAATTTTTTTGGGTCTATATTTTTTTATTAAATTTATAAATATTTGTAATCTTTTGACATTTGCTGGATATCTTTTGTCCAATCTAATTTTTTTGTAGAGCTCTGTATATCCATCAACTGAATAATCAGAGTTAAAAAATTCAAAAGCGTTATTTTTTTTCATAATTTTAAGTAATTAATTTATTATTTAATAGTTTTCTATAAATTTTTTTAGTATTTTTCAAATTAACATTAATAAGCTTAGAAATTTTTGTAATCGAATTTTTACCATCTGAATACTGTAAAAAACTCAAAATATCCTTACTTATAGTTTTTTTGTTTTTTGTTGATAAATTTGGATACAGGCCTCTTTTGCCCATTTGTGGTTCACATAAAATATTTGATTTTGGATAAGTATTTTTTAAAATTATATTAATTGCTTCTTTTGCAACTTTAAAGCCTTCAGTAACACCTTTTAAAGTAACCAATTTAAAATTATCAAGTGAAGTATGATATTCTGGATACATATTATATTTGGTTCTAAAAATAGATGAAATTGGCAGGTCTATTCCTGGAGAATTATATTGCCTTTCATCCGAACCTCTTTGTAAAAAAGAATAAATTTTAAATTTTTTAATTTTAAGATTCTTATATGCTTGAATAATTGCTTCATCTGAAGGTGAATTTTGATATTTTGAAAACATACAAGAATGCTGCCTTTCATCTCCAATACAAGATAGATTGTATCCCCCTATTACATTACTTTGTAATTTTTTTAAATTTTTATTAATATAACTAATTGATCCAATTGTTTCAGGAATAAATATAAATCTTAAAGTTTTTTTTAATTTTTTCATTTTTGTAAAATAATCGATCAAACCCATAGAAACTATTGGTCCTGACAATTCATTATTCGCCATTGACGGATGACAAACATAAGTCGAGATAAGTATTTCTTCATTTGTTTGACCCTTAAGAACTAATTCACCATAATTCAAAAATCCTCTTTTATTAAATTTGGAATTTATTACTATTTTAAATTTATCATTTTTTGTGTAATTTTTTTTAATTTTTTTGTATTGATTATATGTTACACAAAATCCCCATCTTCTTTTATAGTAAGAAGTGATATAGGGAATTGCAGTAGGTTGTTTCTTTAAATAATGTAAATTTTTTAAAAGTTCCTTTTTTTTAATAATTTTATTTATAGGTGCTGAATATCCAATAATATGAAGATTGTGATTTTTAAAATCAACTATTCTATCTCCATTTTTATCTAAAATAAATGCATCAGAAATATTCCATTCTGAGGGTATGTTCCAATCAAAAACTTTTGTACCAGATCTAATTTTTTTTATCTTTAGTTTGGGTAATTTTTTTTTAATTAAATAAAGTGTTTTTCTTACACCATCACCAGTGAGACTTCTACAAATTGGAAAAAGACTTTTTTTACCTAATTCATAAAATTTTTTCATTTAGTAACAATTATAACAATAATATGTTTATTACCTAATTAAAAGTTTATGGCAAAAAAGAGATCCTCATTTTGACCTTGATCAATTTAAATGTAAATTTACATTGTATTAATGAATTTTTTACAATAATTAATCTAAAATATTTATAAGTTTAATGAAAAATCTTTTTAAAGAATTTTTAAAAGTTAATACTAAATTCGATTTTCATAAAAATCCTAATAAAATTTTAATCATTGATAGATCAAGAGATTTTGCTTCTATCTTAAATAGTATATTTGGAATAGCTTTAGGTACAACTGTTAAGAAAAATAGTATCATTTTATCTTCAAAAGAAAATCAAAGATCAATTGATATTTTTAAAAGCTTTGGTTTCAAAAATTTTATCTATTCAAAAAATTTATATACAAATTTTAATTTTATAATTATTTTGGCAAAATCAATTTTTACATTTATATTAAATATTGTTCGATTAAAATTTTATGGTTTTGATTGGTTTACAAAAAAATTTTGCATTAATGGTATACCATTTGGAGATTTGATTTATGATTATTATGTTCGTAATGACCAAAGTTATATTAATTTAGAAATAAATTTTAAATTTTTAAGAGTATTTTTTATATCAATAATTAAAATTTATAATTCTTTTAAAATTTTAGATAAATACAAATTTGAATATATTTTAGTTTCAACGGCAGTGTATGCTACATATAGCGGAATTATTTCAAGAATTGGTATTTATAAAAATATTAAAATTATTGAACCACATTTAGTTAAAAATAAAAGAAATTTGTCCTATGTAATTTATAATCCAAAAAGAAAAAAATATTATACTTATGACAGTGTTGTTTATTCAAATTTGAAAAAAAATTTCTTATCAAAAACAAAAAATTTAAAAAATAATATTTTGGATAATTTTTTATCTAAAAGATTTAAAGGAAAGATTATTACTACTCATACAACCTATCATGATATTATCAATCTTAAAAAATATAAAACTAAAATAAATCGTGATTCATTAATAAAAAAATTTGGTTTTAAAAAAAATGAAATTAAAAAAATTATTGTGATAGCTCCTCATGCTTTTTCAGATACATCACATAACGATGGGAAAATTTTATTTATTGATTATTACCATCACTTTATTGAAACAATAAAATATGTATCAAAATTAAAATCAAAAAATATTCTATGGTTAGTTAGAGAACATCCGTCAGCGAATTTATACGGTGAAAAAGGTTTAGTAGAAAAAATTTTTAAGAAATACAAAAATAAGTATTTAAAAATTTGTCCAAAAACTAATAGTGAAAATCTAATAAATATTTGTGACCATGCAGTAACATGCACGGGTAGAATCGCTTTAGAGTTTGCAACCGTTGGAAAAAAATCGATAATGGGTGGAATTAATGATATATCAGAATTTGGTTTTTTCGATCTATCATATTCAAAAGAACAATATTTTCTTAAATTAAAAAATGCCATAAATATAAAGAATCTTTCAAAAGACCAAACTACTAAAGCAAAAAAATTGCTTTATTTTCTAGATACACTTAAACCTCTAAAATTTATATCACCAGGTAACTTACTAGGTTCGGAAATGTTAGAAAAATTTGCGAAAACTAAAATTATAATAACAAAAAGCCTTATTAATAACCTAAAAAAAACAACTTTTTATGAAGATATTTTTTTTAAAGATTTAATTAAAAAAATAAGCAGTGATAAAAAAATAACTAAATAATGTTATACAAGCAAAAAAAATTAAATTTACATACAAAAAAAATTTTATTCTTTTTTAATAATTATAGAGGAATAGAAGTATTTAAATATTTATTTTTAAAAAAAAAAATAAAATCTTACGACATTGTAATATCAAAAAAACACTTAAACAAAAAAATCTTAAAAATTTTAAAAAACTTAAAAGTTAATTTTACAATAACTAAAACTTTTAAAGAAAAATTTGTATTTCAAAAAATTCAAACTGCAGATGTTTCTGTGGTTTGTGGTTTTCCACATATTTTTAATAGAAAAATGATAAATTTATCAAAATATGGAATAATCAATTGTCATGCTGGAAAGCTTCCAGAATATCGTGGAGGATCTCCCTTAAATTGGCAATTAATCAATAATGAAAATAAATTTGGTATAAGTGTAATTAAAATTAACACAAAAATTGATGCTGGAGATATAATTGAAGAAAAAAAATTTGATCTAAAAAAAAGTTATAATATTAAAAATCTTCACAAGATCGCTAACAAAAATTTTCCAATCCTTATATTTAATGCCTTGAAAAAAATTTTCAATAAATCTAATTTAAAAAAACAAAATCTTAAAAAAGTACATTACTATAGACAAAGAAAACCAGAAGATTCTTTTTTAAATTTCAAGAAAATGAATTTTTCTCAGATTGATTGTTTTGTAAGAGCTTTACAAAAACCGTATCCTAATTCTTTTTTTATTTATAAAAATTATAGGTATAATATTATCAAAATCGTAAAATCTAAAATTAAATTAAATCCAGGTGAAATAATTATAAAAAATAAAAAAATTTATATGGGTTGTAAGAGAAATACAATCAATGTGATAAAATATAAAAAATTAAGATGCTAGTAATAATTCAAGCCAGAACAAACTCAAAAAGATTTAAAAATAAAGTTTTAAAAAAAATTTATGATGTTCCAATTATAGGGCATGTTGTAAATAGAGTTAAAAAAAGCAAATATGTAAAAAATGTAGTTGTTGCTACCTCAAAAAAAAAATTTGATAATAAATTGGCTTTATACTTAAAAAATAAAAAAATAAATTATTTTAGAGGAGAATTATTTAATGTTGCAAAAAGATTGACAGATGCAGCCAATAAAAACAAAGCGAATTTTTTTATTAGAATAAGTGGTGACAGTCCTTTGATTGACTTTAGAATTATTAACAAAGCAATTACAATATTCAAATCTTTAAAAAAAAAACCTGATATAGTAACTAACTTATTTCCTAGATCATATCCTATGGGTCAATCTGTTGAGCTAATAAGAACATCAGTTTTAAAAAACAACTATAAATTTTTTAGTAAATCTGAAAAAGAACATGTTACTACTTTTTTTTACAACAACTCTAAAAAATTTATTATTAAAAACTTCAAATTAAATCAAAAAAAAATATTCATTAAGCTTGCTATAGATGAAAAAAAAGATTTATCTAAATTATTGAAAAAATATGATAAAAAAAAATTTGAGAAATTTAAAATAGTAAAATGAAAATAAACGCAGCTATTATTGGAATGGGAATTGGATGGAAACATTTTGAAGCAATAGAAGAATTAAATAATTGTACTGTAAAAATAATTTGTGAAAAAGATCCAAAAAAAATAAAATATCTATTAAAAAAATTTCCAAACAAAATAATAACTAGTAATGAAAATAAAATTTTTAAAGACAAATCTATAAATCTAGTATCTATAGCGAGTTATGATAACTATCATTATAACCAAATAATTAAATGCATAAAATATAAAAAACATATTATTGTAGAAAAACCTATGTGTTTAAATTTAAAACATTTAAAAAACATTCGTAAATTAATAAACAAAAACAAGAATATTAAAATATCTTCAAATTTAGTTTTAAGAGTAAATTCATTATTTCAACACTTTAAAAAAAATGTTAATAAAAAATCTCTTTTTTATCTTGAGGCAGATTATAACTGGGGTAGAAAATATAAATTATTTGGGTGGAGATCAAAAATAAAAGATTATTCCATTATATCTGGTGCTGCTATACATATGATTGATTTAATTAATTGGATGACATCCTTAAAGCCAAAAAGTGTTTATGCAATTGGTACGAAAAAACCAACTATAAATTCGAATTTTAAAAAACAAAGTATGGTTGTAATTTTGCTCAAATTTTCAAACGGAATAATTGCTAAAATTGCAGTAAATGGTGCAGGAATATATAAACATTTCCACGAAGTTAAAATTTTTTCGAATGAAAAAACTTTAGTAAATTCAAGATTGGGATCTTTTGTGCAGGATAGAAAAAAAATTTCAAAATTATCATTTTCATATCCAGACAAAAAAAATAGAAAAAAATTTATACAAAATTTTATAAAATCGATTTCAAATAATAAAATAAAACCACCAATTACTTTAAAAGAACAAATTGATTTAATGACTATTTGTTTTGCTGCGGAAAAATCACTTAAAATATCTAGGGAAATTAAAATAAATTATTTATAAAAAAATGAAATCTATAAAATTTTCTAAACTTAATATTTCAAAAAAAGATATTACTACAGTATCAAAAATAATTAAAAGTGGGTGGTTAACTCATGGAAAATATACTGAATTATTTGAGAAGGAAATTAAAAAATTTACTAAATCTAAATATGCCATTACTGTTTCAAGTTGTACTGCTGGTCTACATTTATCTTGCTTGGCCGCTGGTTTCAAATCTGGGGACGAAGTAATTGTACCTTCCCAAACTCATACAGCGACTGCACATGCCGTTGAATATACCGGTGCAAAAGCAGTATTGGTAGATATTGATTTTCCTAGTGGAAATATATCTATTAATGAAATTGAAAAAAAAATAACAAAAAAAACTAAAGGAATAATCGTAGTCCACATGGCAGGTTACCCTTGCGACATGACATTAATAACAAACCTTTGTAAGAAAAAAAAATTAAAACTTATAGAAGATTGTGCACATGGTGTGGGAACTTTTTGGAAAAAAACTCATGTTGGTAATTTTGGACTATCTGGAAATTTATCCTTTTATCCAACTAAACAAATAACAACTGGAGAAGGAGGGGCAGTTTTTACTAATGACAAAAAAATTTATGAAAAGATAAAAAATCTTAAAGCTTTTGGGATAGATAAAGATATTAAGGAAAGAAAAAAGCCAGGAGATTATGATGTAAAAAAACTTGGTTATAATTATAGGATGACAGATTTTCAAGCAGCACTAGGTTATCTTCAATTAAAAAAATACAAAAAGAACCTTAAGCGAAGGCATGAATTGGCAAAAAGATACATAAAAAATTTAAAAGATGAAAAAAATATTGATTTTACTTCATATAACAAAGATTGTTCATATTTTATATTTCAAATTTTTTGTAAAAATAGAGACGATATTATTAAAGAATTTAAAAAAAAAAAAGTTGGTGTAAGTATTCACTACGCAAATCCATTAAATACTATGACATACTATAAACAAAAATATAATTTAAAATCAAAAAATTTTAAATTATCTGAAAAATATGGAAATATGAATATTTCTTTACCATTATATCCGCTACTTAAAAATAAAGAGGTAGATTATATCTGTAAAATTGTAAAAGATTTAAATAAATGAAAAAAAAAATTTTATTAATTGGTGGTTGCGGTTTTATAGGACATAACCTAGCTCTTAAACTGCATAGTGCTGGACATAATCCAATTGTAGTCGATAGTTTATCAGTAAATAATATTTTATCAAAACCAGATAAAGAAATAAAAAATAAAAAATTATATTCTGCAATATTAAACAATAGGATAAATTTACTTAAAAATAATAAAATTAATTTAATAATCCAGGATGCAAGAGAATATCATGCAATTTCAAAAATTGTAAATGATACTAATCCTGATTTAATTATTCATCTCGCAGCAGTTTCACATGCAAATAAATCTAATAAGGACCCACATACAACATTTGATCACAGTTTTAGAACTTTAGAAAATACACTAGATGCCGCTAGAGCAAATAAAATTCACATAATTTATATGTCATCGAGTATGGTTTATGGAGACTTCAATTCAAAGGAAGTTGATGAAGCATCTGTCTGTAAACCAATTGGTATTTATGGTACATTAAAATATTCAGGTGAACTTTTGTTAAAAGCATATAATCAAATTTTTGATTTACCCTATACTATAATCCGACCTTCAGCATTATATGGAGAAAGATGTGTTAGTAGAAGAGTTGGTCAGATTTTTATTGAGAATGCTATACAAAACTTAGCTATAAAAATTAATGGTACTGGAAATGAAAAATTAGACTTTACTTATATTGATGATCTTGTTTCAGGTATAGAAAAATGCTGTACAAACTCAAAAGCAATTAATGAAACATTTAATTTAACTTTTGGTAATGCTAGAAAAATTAATGATCTAATAGATATTTTAAAAAAAGAATTTGCAGGTGTGGAAGTTATTTATCAAGAAAAAGAAAAATTTATGCCGGAAAGAGGTACTCTAAAAATAGATAAAGCAAAAAAATTAATAGGCTATGAACCTACCTTCTCAATAGAAAAAGGCTATATACAATATATTAATTGGTATAAAAAATTTTTATCTGAAAGTTCATTAAAAAATAAATGAAAAAAAAGAATTTTAAAAACAAAGTACTAATAATTGCAGAAATTGGTAATAATCACGAAGGTAATTTTAAACTAGCCAAAAAATTAATAAAATTAGCAGCAAAAGCAGGAG
>MDSV01002474.1_pt1 | contig 29591 bp, 21 predicted proteins | sample 810851 | NCBI WGS metagenome assembly MDSV01 (sample SAMN05326640, study PRJNA326480) | marine metagenome | isolation source: seawater | place: Atlantic Ocean: North East | collected 2012 | reverse complement strand
GCACCCTGTCAGCACAGCCATCACGGCTGCAACTGGGGCGACGATGTTCCAACGCTTTGACATGGTTCAGGCGTCTTTGATGCTGAGTTCAAGCAAGTCGGTTGCACGGATGGCCGCTTCGAGCTCTTCGGCAGACATGCTGTTGTTGTCGGTGGTGATTTCAACCACAAACTTGTCGTCCGTGGTGCGGGGGTCGGGGTTGGAGGCAGGCATGCCTGGCAACGTTCCGTTCCGAAGGAGGTAAGTGATGGCCATGCCGTGGGCACCGCACAACACCGAGAATTCGAACGTCACAGGAATGAATGCCGTTACGTTCTCGAGCAACGTGAAGCTTGGCTTGCCACCAATGTTCATTGGCCAGTCCTGAATCATGAAGTACCACATGCCCAACAACGCGAGAGACGTGCCGGTCATGGCGTACATGAACGAACAAATGGCCAAGCGAGTGCGCTTGATTCCAATCACGGGATCGATTCCGTGAATGGGGAACGGCGAATACACATCCTTCACTCGGATGCCTTGACCGACGAGTTTGCCCGCCGCGGTCATCACCTTGGCGTCGTCGTCGTACATGACGTGGAAGATCTTGCTCATTTGGCCTGCTCGTTTTTGTAAGACTCACCGCTCGACTTCAAAATGGTCTTGAGTTCGTTCAACGCGAGCACAGGGAAGAAACGTGCAAATGCGAGGAAGAGCGTCAAGAAGATGCCGATGGTGCCGATGAAAATGCCGATGTCAATGCTCGTGGCATGGAATTCACCCCAGCTTGACGGGAGATAATCGCGGTGGAGGGACGTTACGATGATCACGTAGCGCTCAAACCACATGCCGATGTTCACCACAATGGAAAGGGCGAACGTGGCGACGAGGCTGCGACGAATCTTCTTGAACCAGAAAAGCTGTGGGCTGATCACGTTGCACGTCATCATGATCCAGTACGCCCAGCTGTAAGGGCCGCTGAAACGGTTGATGAAGGCATAGCTCTCGTACTCCACACCACTGTACCACGAGATGAACAGCTCCGTCAAGTAGGCCACACCCACGATGGATCCGGTCACGATGATGACGATGTTCATGTACTCCACGTGCTTGACGTGGATGTAGTTCTCGAGGTTCATGCCTTTGCGCATGATGAGGAGCAACGTCTGCACCATCGCAAACCCAGAGAAGACCGCCCCTGACACGAAGTAAGGAGGGAAAATCGTGGTGTGCCACCCGGGAATCACCGAGGTCGCAAAGTCCATCGAGACGATGGAGTGCACCGAGAACACAAGTGGTGTGGCGATGCCCGCAAGCACCAGGCTCACCTCTTCGAAACGCGTCCAGTGCTTGGCACGGCCACTCCAACCAAAGGCGAGGATGCTGTAAATCTTCTTGGGAATTGGCTTGGTCATGCGGTCGCGAATGGTCGCGAAATCAGGAATCAAACCGATGTACCAAAACACGAGCGAGACCGAGAAGTAGGTGGAGATCGCGAACACGTCCCAGAGGAGTGGGCTGTTGAAGTTCACCCACAACGACCCAAACTGGTTGGGCAGTGGAAGCACCCAGTAGCTCACCCAAATCCGTCCCATGTGGATGCCGGGGAACACCGCGGCCATGATGACGGCGAAGATGGTCATGGCCTCCGCGGAGCGGTTGATGGCCATCCGCCACTTCTGGCGGAAGAGCAAGAGCACCGCAGAAATCAGCGTTCCCGCGTGGCCGATGCCGACCCACCACACGAAGTTCGTGATGTCCCAAGCCCAATCGACGGTCTTGTTCAATCCCCAGACGCCGATGCCGGTGCCCAGGAGGTACAAAATGCACCCCACACCATACACGGCAATGAGGCTTGAAATGGTGATCATGATTTTCCATCCCAAGGGGGCTGGACCCATGATCGGCCCCACAACGTCATCGGTGATGTCCTTGTAGGTCTTGTGCCCCAGAATCAGGGGCTCGCGAATGGCTGCTTCTCTCTGCATGACGAGGGGATCAGGCTTCGTTTGATTCAGTGTTCCGCACCTTCGTCATGTAGAAGATGTTGGGCTGGATGCCCACCTCTTCCAAGGCGTGGTAGGAACGGTTGTTCTTGGAGTTGGTCTTGACCTCCGACGCAGTGTCGTTCAGGTCGCCAAACACAATGGCGTTGGTTGGGCACGCTTCGGCACATGCGGTTTGGACCGCGCCATCCACGATGGGGGCGCCGGCCTTCTTCGCAGTGAGCTTGCCATCTTGGATGCGCTGCACACACATGCTGCACTTCTCGATGACACCACGTGCGCGCACGGTCACGTCCGGGTTCAACACCATCCGCGTCAAACTGTCCTGAGATGGGTTTGTGTGCTGGAACTTCGCGTAACCCTGGTAGTTGAACCAATTGAAACGACGCACCTTGTAAGGGCAGTTGTTCGCACAGTAGCGCGTGCCGATGCAACGGTTGTACGTCATTTGGTTAAGGCCCTCGTTGCTGTGCGTCGTGGCGGCCACTGGACACACCGTTTCACACGGTGCGTGGTTGCAGTGCTGACACATCATCGGCATGTGAACCGTTTGGGGGTTCGCCGAGGGATCTTCCATCTTGGTGTAGGAAGAGATGACGCCCACGCCCTCTTCTGCGCCGCGCTCTTGCGACCAGTCTGAAGCGTAGTAACGGTCAATCCGCATCCAGTGCATATCACGGTGGCGACGCACCTCGTCCTTGCCGACCACAGGCACGTTGTTTTCAATGTGGCACGCCGTCACACACGCGCTGCAACCGGTGCAGGTCGTAAGGTCGATGGTCATGCCCCAGCGGTGACCCACGCCTTCCACAGGGTGGCTCTTCCACAGGTCAAATGCCGACGTCTTCCTGCCGTCGCTCGCGTCGATCACGCCGTCGCCATTCATGTCTTCGTGGACGGTGAGGGTGTGGTTCTTGTTCCAAGAAGCCTGGCCCTTGGCCTTTCCGGCTTCCGCGAGGTAGCTGTCGAACGTCGTTTCCTTCACCACGCTGTCACGGTCCATGACCGTGTTGTGGATTTGGGTGGCTGCAAGGGGGTACTCCGCACCCGTTGCCTCGACGCTGACGTCAAAGGCATCGTAGCGAGGCACACTGTCCTTCACCGTGGCGAACCCGAACACGTTGGCGCCAATCGGCATCGGCTTGCCGTCTGCAGTCTGGAGGTGCTCGCCGTTTTCGCCGCTGGCAAACGCCGCACGTCCTATGTTCTCTCCGCCGTCGCCGCGGCCGTAACCGAGGGCGATACCGAGGGTGCCTGGCGTTTGGCCTGGCTGCATGAAGGCGGGGAGTTCGACCGATTGGCCGTTCACCGTCACCTTCACCACAGAAGCCTTGTCGCGCTGGGCGATGTAGGTGTTGAGGCCCATGGCTTCCATGTCTGCGCGGGCCATGGTCACGTAGTTGTCCCATGTCACCTTGGACACGGGGTCAGGCGTTTCCTGCAACATGGGGTTGCCGGCTTGATCGCCGGCCGCAATGGCTTGCTTTTGGTAGAGGGCCAATTCCACGTTGCCTCCTGCAGAAGAGGCCAAACGACGAACCGACGCAGACACGTCGATGCCGAGGGCAGGTGCAGAGGCGGGCATGCCGTTGCCCGTCATGTAGAATCCGTCGTGCAGGGAGCTGTTCCACTGCCCGTCGCTGTACATGGCGTCGCTGGTGTATCCCGCGTTGTGGGTGGTGCGAATCACATCGTACCACGCCATGGGCTGACCTGCCCATGCCATGAAGCTCTCTCCCGCTGCGCGGGTGTCGAACAAGGGCTGGATGGTGGGTTGGGCCAAATCGACACGGGTTCCACCAATGCGGAGGTCCATCCAGTTTTCCAACCAGTGGTGGTCAGGGGCCATGGCCGTACAGCGTGCCGCTGTTTCATCGGCCATGCCTGAAGTGCTCACGCTGAACTTGACCTTGCCAAGTCCAGTGCGGAATGCTTCTTTGTCCGCCGCGTGGTACGCGGGGTTGGAGCCGTGCATGACCAACGTAGACACGCGGCCGGCGTTCATGTCTTTCACGAGTTGTGCAAACGCAACATCGTCCCCTGCAAACAGGCCTTCGCCGTTGTACTTGACGGTCGTGCCGTCGGCAGCAAGGGCCGTGTTGATGGCTGCAGCCACGAGTTGGGCGTCCACATCGTTGGCCCCCGCCACAACCAATCCAGCGCTACCTGCCCTCTTCAAGTCGGCCGCCGCGGCATTCACCGCTGCCGACACCTGGTCACTCAAACCGGTCACGGCCGCACCACCCACGATGGCGCTGTGGAGTGCCGCCAACACCTGATTCTGCTCCGAGGGTTTGACCATGGTGCGCACATCGGCATTCGTGCCCGTCAAGCTCATGACCGTCTCGAAGGCATGGAGCTTCGACATCTCGCCATTTTCTGGTCGACGGGTTTTGATCCACTCCGATTCGTAGTAACACGCGTCGCCCCACGTGCCGAGGAAATCTGCGCCGACCGTCACAACGGTTTGGGCCTTGGAGAAATCGAACGCAGGGAAGGAATCGGAGCCGGTGTGCTGCTTGGCTGCCGTCCGGAGTGCGCTGTGGCTCACCGCGTCCACCTGCACATGCTCGGCGCCATGGGCACCGCAGAACACGTCAATGGAGCGTTGCAAGGAAGGGCTCAGTATCGTATTGGTGAGTACCACCTTCCGGCCTGCCCCAGCCAAGGCCTTGGCCAGCTCGATGTCCAAGTCAGCCCACGTGGAACCTGCACCACCGAGGTGAGGCCCTTGCAAGCGGGCGCTGTCGTAGAGGCCCATCACAGAGGCGTTGACACGGACGTTGGCGTGACCCACACCGGTGTCTTTGTTGCTCTTGACGAAAATGGGGCGTCCCTCGCGCGTCTTCACCATCACGTTCACGTAGTCGTGGCCGTTGTAGTAGGTGGAAGCGTAGTGGTTGGCCACCCCTGGAGTGACATCCGCGGGCTTGTTCACGTAGGGAATGGACTTCACCACAGGCGTCTCACATGCCGCGAGGGTGGCTGCTGCGAGCGAGAAGCCCATGAACTTCAAGAAATCACGGCGCCCTGTCGTGGAAGAGGTGAGCTCTTCGTTGCCAAGCATCTCGTCAACGGTCTCGTGTTGGGGGAACTCCTGACCTTGAAGCGTTTGAAACGCCTCCGTTTGGTGAAGGTCATCGAGTCCGGTCCAGTAGCGTTTGGTGTTCGCCATGTCTATCGAATCAATCGGGTTCTAGGTCTGGGGATCAGTAGTGGCACTTGGAGCATTCCCAACCCCCGAGTTCCTTGACCGTGATTTTGTCATCTTCCAAAATGCGGCGCAACTCTTCGTTGCCGCGCACATCGTCTTTCATGCGGTTGTGCATCTCCTCGTAGTACTCGCTGCTTGCGAGGTCGATGGACGCTTTGTTGTGGCACTCGATGCACCATCCCATGGTGAGGGTGGGCTTGCTGAGTTCAATCAGCCCTGGGTACTTGTCCACCAAGGTGTTGATGTGGTCCACAGAGGCGATGCGACCCGCGCTCCAGGTTTCCACGTCGCCGTGGCAGTTTTGGCACTGAAGGCCGCCGACCACCACGTGCTGCTGGTGGCTGAAGTACACGTGGTCAGGCAAGTTGTGCACCTTGTTCCACTTGATGGGTTCGCCCCCGAAACTAGACTGAGGGGCGGAAAAGCCGTTGTTGCCTTCGCCGTCGAGGTAGGTTCCTGTCTCAGGGTCAAAACCGATGGCTGCGTAAATCTTGCCGATCTCGACCTCCCCGTATCGAGAGCCCTCCTTGACCGCCTTGTGGCAATTCATGCAAACGTTGGTGCTGGGGATGCCAGCGTGCTTTGATTCATACGCGCTGTGGTGGCAGTACTTGCAATCCACTTCGTTCTCGCAAACGTGCACAGAGTGAATAAACTTTACCGGCTGCTCGGGCAAGTACCCCTCGTACACACCCACGCCCATGAGACCTTGGTAGCCTTTGACCACGCCAAACGCCAACACGAAGACACCCAAGATGCTCACGAAAACCATGTTGTTCCAAGCCCACCCGCTCAGGCGGGTGAGGTAGCTGCTGTCTTCCAATTGGGCACGGCCGTCGCGCTCACGGAGGGTATTCGTCAACTGTCGGTTGACGCCCGAGGCGCTCATGGCAATCAAAAGAAACATGACGAGAAGGATGATGAACCACAGCGTGCTGCTGTCGCTCCCCTCCTCCATCGGCATCTCATCGATGTTGATGCATCCGCTGTCGGTGCTGGCCGTGGCCGCCACGTCGGGGGGATTCTGCACGTAGGCCATGATGTCGCGTACGTCGTCCGCAGACACCGCTTGGGCACTCATCCATCCGTAAGTGCCCACGTAGCGTTCCACCAAAGACTTGATGTACGCGTCGCCTGTGGCCGCAGCGCCTTGTGGATTTTGAATCCACTGGACGAGCAATTCATCTGACGAGCCCCAACGATCCGCAATGCCCGCAAGCCCTGGAGCTGCAAGCACGCCGTCCGTCACGAGGTGACAAGATGCGCAGTTGGCATTGAACAGACCTTGTCCGTTCTCAACATCCCCTCCTTCCCAGATGGACTGCGCAGAGAGGCCCTGCGCCCCCAGCAAGGCGGCGATGGTAAAGATGCGCGCCGCACTCTTCAAGAGCCGTGCACGCAGTGTTTTCGTGTGTCGCATGTCGATTGAGTACCCTCTCAATTTGGTCATAAAATTAAGCCAAATCAGGGGTTGGACACACACTCGTCACAGGAATGTCACGAACAATGGGCATTTAGAATCGTTCCATGGCCATGAACTGCGGACATCGCTTCACCAACACCCCGAGAAACCACCCAATTTGACAGAAGTTCGCTGCGTCTGTTCCGAGACACTTCAGAAGAGGAATACATTTGCCCCATGTCACGCTTTTTGCCATTTGTGATGCTTGTTGGAAGCGCCTGGATTTCGGCGCCTGTGGCGGCCCAAACCGACACAACGACCACGGACAGTGGATGGTGGAAAGGTCTCTTCCGCCCCACGGAAGAGGCGCCCTCCGCAGCACCGCAAGAATCGGTGGGAACGCCCACTGCGGGGCCCGCAGCTGAGATTGCGTCAGACACCCGCTCCGCAATGGAAGACACGTTGCCGCTCTCCATCGTGAGAAGTGCGCCGCCAGCCGCATTCAGCTGGTCGCTTCCCACTGGCCTTGCGACCCTCGACAGCCTCGACAAAGCCGACCCCAAGCCCCTTCAGGGCTACCGCATCCAGATCTACTTTGGAGACCTCCAAGAAGCGCGGGCTGTGAGGGCTGCCTTTCGCCGGGACCATCCCGAGGAAGCATGCCAACTCATGCCCATCACGCCCAATTATGCTGTTACGGTTGGCAACTACCGCGACATGTGGAGCGCCCAGCGGGCCCTGCGCGACGGACATGTGGGATCTTGGAAGCACGCCCTCGTCATTCCCAGTGCCATCAACCTTCCTGCCTTGCGCTGAACAAAGCTGGAGGCATCGTCTTGGTGACGCACAAAAAAAGGGGCCGCAATGGCCCCTTTTTTCATGCTTCCATGAAAGCTAGAATCAATCCTCGAGCGTCTGCTTCACTTCCACTTCTTCGTACGCCTCGACCACGTCTCCGACCTTGATGTCGTTGAAACGCTCGATGTTCAAACCGCACTCGAAGCCTTTCGCCACTTCCTTGGCGTCGTCCTTGAATCGCTTGAGCGATCCGAGTTCTCCCGTGTACGCCACCACCCCTTCGCGGATGACGCGAACGCGGCTGGAACGCAGGATTTTGCCCTCGGTCACGAAGCAACCTGCAATGGTGCCCACCTTCGAGATCTTGAAGGTCTCGCGAATCTCCGCAGAACCCACAATCTTTTCCTCGATTTTGGCGCTCAACAAGCCTTCCATCGCATCGCGCATCTCTTCGATGGCCTTGTAGATGATGGAGTAAAGCTTGATTTGGATTTCCTCCTGTTCGGCCAACTTCCGGGCAGAAGCCGAGGGGCGAACCTGGAAGCCGATGATGATGGCGTTCGAAGCCGAAGCCAGCAACACGTCAGAATCGGAGATTTGACCCACCGCTTTGTGGATGATGTTGACCTGAACCTTTTCGGTGGTCAGCTTGAGCAAAGAATCGCTCAACGCCTCGATCGAGCCGTCCACATCACCCTTGATGATGAGGTTGAGCTCTTTGAATTCTCCGACTTCGATGCGTCGTCCAAGTTCTTCCAACGTGACGGTGCGTTGCGTCCGAACCCCTTGCTCGCGCTGAAGCTGCTGACGCTTGATGGCAATCGCACGGGCGTCCTTTTCGTCTTCGAACACGTTGAACTTGTCCCCTGCATTGGGGGCACCGTCAAATCCGAGCACCGAGACCGGCGTGGCTGGACCCGCTTCTTCGACGCGCTGTCCGCGCTCGTTGAACATGGCCTTGACACGTCCGCTGTGTTGACCTGCGAGCATGGCATCTCCCACGCGAAGGGTTCCTGCCTCGACAAGCACGTTGGTCACGTAACCACGGCCCTTGTCCAAGCTGCTCTCCACCACCGTGCCCAAGGCGCGCTTCCCGGGGTTTGCCATGAGATCCAACATCTCTGCCTCGAGCAGCACCTTTTCGAGCAATTCGTCGATGTTGGTGCCAAACTTGGCCGAAATCTCTTGACACTGATACTTTCCACCCCAGTCCTCCACGAGAATGTTCATCTCGGCGAGCTCCTGCTTGATGCGGTCGGGGTTGGCCGTATCGCGGTCCACCTTGTTGATCGCAAAAATCATGGGGATCTCCGCAGCCTGGGCGTGGTTGATGGCTTCCTTCGTTTGTGGCATGACACGGTCATCCGCAGCAACCACGATGATGGCCAAGTCCGTGACCTGGGCGCCGCGCGCACGCATGGCCGTAAAGGCCTCGTGACCCGGGGTGTCGAGGAAGGTCATTTTCTTTCCGCTCTCCAGCTCCACGGCGTAGGCACCGATGTGCTGGGTGATGCCGCCGGCCTCACCCGCAATGACGTTCGCCTTGCGCACAAAATCCAGCAACGACGTCTTCCCATGGTCAACGTGGCCCATGACCGTCACGATCGGCGGACGTGACACCAAATCGTCCTCGGAGTCTTCCTCCACGACAATGGCTTCTTCCACCTCCGCGCTGACGAATTCCACTTCGTAGCCAAACTCCTCCGCGATCATGGTGATGGTCTCCGAATCCAGGCGTTGGTTGATCGACACCATGATGCCGAGCGTCATGCACGCGGAGATGATGTCGTTGACGCCGCGGTCCATCATCGTGGCCAATTCAGCCACGGTGACGAACTCCGTCAACTTCAAGATGCTTTCTTCAAGCTGCGACTGCAAGTTGCTCTCGTCTTGACGCTGCTGGATGGCGTCGCGTTTTTGACGGCGCAACTTGGAGGATTTCGACTTCTTGCCACCGCTCATCCGGGCGAGCGTGGCGCGAATTTCCTTTTGGATGTCTTCTTTGCTGACTTCCTTTTTGGGCTCGTTGCGGCGACCTCGTCCTCGGACGTCATGCGCCCCTGCGCCCCCGGCCTTCGACACGTCCACTTTCTTAACGCGCACGCGCTTCCGCTTTCCGTCTTCGCTAGGCTTGGCTGCGGTTTTCTTGCGTTCCACAGGAAGCTCAATCTTACCCACAACCGTAGGACCAGAGAGCTGCTCCACCTTGGCGCGAACCACGTCGGGCTCGGTGGTCGCGGCAGGGTTCTCCTCTTTGGGCGCATTCGATTTCGCGGATGGAGCCTCTTCCGCCTTGGGCTTGTCCTCAGCAGGTTCTTCCCCCTCCTTGGCTGCCGTCTTCTTTTCAGCCTTCTTGGGCTTCAAGGCATCGAGGTCCACCTTGCCAACCACTTTGGGGCCCTCTTGGGCCACTGCTTCCGTGCTGACTTCAGCCTCTTTGGCGGGTGCAGGTTTTTCCTTGGCTTTGGGCGCCTTCGCGGCAGGTTCTGCAGGGGCCTCCACAGGTTGGGTGCGCTTGACCACGGGCGCAGCCTCACTCTTGCGGAATTGGCTCAAGTCAATTTCAGGCTCTTCTTCCTCCTGCTTGGCCGCCACGCGCTTTTTGGCGCTCGCCAGGGTGATGCTTTCGCGTTCCTGGATGGTGGCCGAGGTGGCTTGAGCCTTTTCCTTGATTTCCTTGTCGCCCTGGAAGTTGGACCTCACCAAGGCATACGTCTCGGGGTCCAACTTGGTGTTGGGCTTGGCCTCGACCTCGATGCCTTTGGACGCCAAAAACTCAACCACGGTGGTCATGCCAAGGTTGAACTCACGGGCGACTTTGCTCAGGCGTACAGGTTTGTTTGATTCGGCCATGTAGGGTAAATTCTGTGTGAAATTAGGGACAAAGAGCTTGGGAGGGGGCGGGGTTCGCGGCGCTTTGTCGGCGCCAGATTATGAATAACTCAAGCGTCGAGTTCCGCTTTCAAAATGGACACCACTTCACGAATGGTTTCCGCCTCGAGGTCTGTGCGCTTCACGAGGTCCTCCTCGTCAAGGTTCAAGACTGAACGTGCGGTGTCGCATCCGATTTTGACGAATTCGTCGAGGATCCACTCGTCGATTTCATCTGCAAACTCTTTCAATTCAACATCTTCGTTGACCTCGTCGTCCTCGCGGTACACGTCGATGTCGTAGCCCGTCAGCAAGCCGGCGAGTTTGATGTTGTTGCCGCCCTTGCCGATGGCCAAGCTCACTTGGTCCGGCTTCAGGTACACTTCTGCTTTGCCTGTGTCGGCGTGCAGCGCCATGCTCGTGATCTTGGCAGGGCTCAACGCACGTTGCACGAGGAGCTCCTCGTTGGCCGTGTAGTTGATGACGTCGATGTTTTCGTTGCGCAATTCACGGACAATGCTGTGGATGCGTGATCCCTTCATGCCGACGCATGCGCCGACCGGATCGACGCGGTCGTCGTAAGACTCGACCGCGACTTTGGCGCGCTCGCCTGGCGAACGGACAATCTTCTTGATGGTGATCAGGCCGTCGTAAATCTCAGGCACCTCCATTTCGAAGAGGCGCTCGAGGAATTCAGGGGCGGTGCGGCTCAGGATGATGCGTGGGGTGTTGTTGCGCATCTCCACGGCAGCCACCACGGCACGCACGTTGTCCCCCTTCTTGAAAAAGTCTCCAGGGATTTGGTGCTCGCGGGGCATCACCACTTCGTTGTCTTCGTCGTCGACGAGCAACATCTCACGCTTCCAGATTTGGTACACCTCGGCAGTGACCACCTCGCCCACGCGCTCTTTGTACTTTTGGTACAGGGCGTCCTTCTCCATGTCGAGGATGCGGCCGGCAAGGTTTTGGCGCAAAGACAAAACGTTCCGACGGCCAAAGCTCTCGAGTTTGATTTCCTCTGAGAGTTCCTCACCCACCTCAAAGTCGTCCTCGACTTTCAAGGCTTCGCTCAAGGCCACTGCCATGTTCTCGTCCTCGACCTCTCCGTCCTCCACAATCTCACGGTTGCGCCAAATCTCCAAGTCACCCTTTTCAGGGTTGATGATGATGTCGAAGTTTTCGTCCGACCCGTATTTTTTGATGATCATGTTTCGGAAGACCTCTTCCAAAATGGCCATCAAGGTTTCTTTGTCGACGTTCTTGAATTCCTTGAATTCTGCAAACGATTCCAGCAAGTTCAACTGCATGTTGACTCAGGTTAAGGGGCTCACGCCCGCGGTTTGTTGTTAAACGAGATGCTCACTTTGGTCCAATGCACGTCCGAGAACTTGAAGGTGTGGTCTTCTTCGAACCACGCCTTGGCCTTACGGCCCTCGATGCGGCGCTTCTCGCGGGTTTGGACCAAGAAGTGATCCTCTTCCACACGGGTCAGCAAGCCCTCCACCTTCGCCCCCTCGATGGGCATGACCGCCACCTCCCGGCCCACGTTCTTGACGTATTGGCGATGAAGCTTAAGCGGCTGGTCCAAACCGGGGGAAAGGACCTCCAAGGAAAAATCTTGCAACTCACGATCCAAGGAGGACTCGATGTGGCGGCTAAGACCCATGCAAAATTGAATGGAGGTGTTTTCGTCATGGTCGACAATCACACGGATGTTGCTGCCGTCAGACACCACGACATCCACGAGAAACCCAGGAGTTCCTTCGAGGTGCGCTTCAGCGAGGCTTTGGATGTGCTCTTTGTTGATCACGGCTGTGCTTTGGGGAGAGGCTGACGGCAACACGAAAGTTTGTGGGACAAAAAAGAGGCCTCGTGGCCTCCATCCCTGTCGTCGTCATGTCTTTCCGGTGCAAAAGTACACAATTCTCCCCTTCCGTCCTACCTTCACTTCATGTCCCACATCCTGCGCATGATCGACGAAGGGGAGCACCAACATCAGGACTTCAAACTGCGCGTGGACGACCCCCAAAAAATCGCCAAAACCTTGACCGCGTTTGCGAACACGGAAGGCGGTCGGCTGCTCATCGGCGTCAGGGACAGTGGCGAAGTCGCAGGGTGCAACGTGGAAGAAGAATTCCACATGTTGCAGTGCGCCGCCCAAATGCACTGCAAACCCGAAGTGGTCTTTGAATCGCAAGTTTGGAAGTACGGGTATTTGAGCGTGCTTGAAATCAAAGTGCCTCGGAGTCCGCAACGCCCCCATTACGTCGAGCTTCCCGAGCGCGCAGAACAAACCGGCAAGTCCAAAGACCGCTGGCAGGCCTTTTTGCGGAAGGACGACAAAATCCACAAGGCCTCTCCGGTCATGATCAAGGTGTGGCAGTACGAGATGCGCATGGACCGTTCTGAGTTCCGTTACGACGAGTACGTCGGGCGCTTGTTCAAACGTTGGCGAGAAGGGCAACAATTGCGGTTCCCCCAAGTGGCGCGCACCGCACGCATGGAATTCGAAGATGCCGAAGATTTGCTCGCGCTGTTGACAGTTTGGGGAATTGTGGAAGGCTCCTACGGAAAGCAAGGCTACCGTTACGGGCTCGCCTCAGAAGAGGCTCTGTCCTTGCTCGAAAGCGAAGGCGCAGAAGCCTTCCGCTGGAAACACGCCGGTTGAAGTTCCCCGCCGAGAATCCATCGTTTCAAGGAGAGCACAATATCCCGACCTTCGTTGCGTCATGTCCTCGTCCATGCCTCGATTCACATCCTCCGCGTTGTTCACCTCCCACAAAACGGCCCTGCTTGTCGCTTGGTTTGCGACCCTGCTTTGCGGCGGTGACCTGTGGGCGCAATACGAAGTGTCGAGCTGGCGGGACCACTTTCCCTACGGCGCGGCGGAAGAAGTCATCGTCGCCAACGGCGAAGTCGTTGCCCGAACACCCAACGCCTTGTTTTCTGTGGACACCGCGACCTATGAAGTGTCACGCTTTGTCAAGGGCCAAGGGCTTAGCCAGAGCAACCCCTCTGCACTCGGGTACGACGCCCTTCGCGACCAGTGGGTGGTGGCCTATGACGACGGAGGAATCGACCTCCGCAGCAGCTGGGGCGTCACCAACATTCCCGATTTGCGCATTGCCCAAGTCGTGGGAAGCAAGCGCATCCAGGCCGTCACCATCGAAGGAGATGACGCATACCTGTCGTCGGCGGTCGGGGTGATTGTCCTCGACCTCGAGAAACAGGAAATCGCGGACACGTGGAGCCTCACACCGGCCGATGTTCCTGTGGATGCGCGCTGTGTGATGGCGTTTGAAGGCCAATGGCTCGTGGGGACGGACCTGGGTGTCTTGACCGCCTCCCAATCCGATCCTTTCCTCGCCAATCCCGACCGCTGGGAACCTTGGTCGCTTGCGCCTGACCTCGGGGCTGTGCTGGCGTTGAAGCGCTTCGCAGGCACGTGGTGGATGGCCACCGAAGTCCCCGAGAGCGACGCCGCTGTGCTTTGGCGCGGCACGGATGATGGCCTTTGGGAAGTGATGCCCGGTTGGGATGAGGACGGGCTGCCATGGGGAGGCATGGCAGAAGGGCCCTGGATCCTTACTGCGGAGGGCACGAGAGAGGAAGGCTTGATCGTGGCTTCCTGTTGTCAGGCTTGGGGATGGGACACCGAGGGCGAATCGGTGTCGATCAACGATCCGCTCCCCGCGTTTGTGAATGTTCAAGGTTTGACCCTTGGAACGGGGGATGCCCTCGGCCGCGTTTGGCTCGCAAGCACCGTGGGCGGCGTCGTGACCTGGACCCCTCAGCCGTCGGCACTGAGCATTCCCAACCGCACCAACCGCCCCTTGGGGCCACCCAATGCTGCTGTGCGCCGGATGGACTGCTGGAATGACAACCTTTGGGTCGCCACGGGTGGGGTCAGTGCCTCTTGGACGCCCAAATTCCGGTCCGACGGCCTCCACCAATTCAGCGACCGGGCATGGCACGTGCCATCCCTCCCTGAAAGCGCCAACAACATCGCCGATGTGAAGGACATCATGGATGTGAGCATCGACCCCACAGACCCGACCCACGTGGTGTTTTCTTCCTACGAGGAGGGCCTGCTGGAATTGCGCGACGGAGAGATTGCCCGGGTGCTGAACGCCACCAATTCGAGCATTGAACTGTCCGAAGTGGGAGGGTCACCGCGCTCGGCCGTAAGTGGGGTGGATTTTGACACCGGTGGCAACCTTTGGTTCACCACGCCCTGGACGACCCAATGCCTTCACGTGATGACCCCGGACGGAGAGACGACGAGCATGAACCTCGGAGATCAAGGGCAATCCCTGTTGTTTGGCGACGTGGAAGTGACCCGAGATGGCTACGTCTGGGTGGTGCTGCCCCGTGGGAAGGGGGTGTTGGTGTACGATCCTGCAGGCACGCCCACGATCACCGCAGACGACAACTGGACCATCCTGACCACCGCCCAAGGCCAAGGCGGCCTGCCGTCGAACGATGTGTTTTGCATCGAAGAGGACTTGGATGAAGAGATTTGGGTGGGAACGGCGAACGGCCCCTGCGTCTTTTATCAGAGCTCCACCGTGTTTGGCGACGACGTCAACGCAAGCCAAATCCTCATTTCCCAAGACGGCAACCTCCAGTACTTGCTTGAAACCGACGTCATCCAGAGCATGATCATCGACGCGGGCAATCGGAAATGGGTGGGCACGGCAGGTTCAGGGGTGTACGTTCTCGCGGCGGACGGCCTGACCACCGACCACCATTTCACCTTGGACAACAGCCCCCTCCCCTCCAACGACATTCAAGACATCGCGATGGACTACGGCTCGGGCGAGGTCTACATCGGCACCTCCGTGGGACTGTTGTCCTACCGGGGAGAGGCGACCAATTGGGACCGAGACATGGAAGACGTTCGCGTCATGCCCAACCCCATCCGCGCAGACCACACCGGCCCCATCGTCATTGACGGCCTCGCCTACCAAAGCACCGTGCACATCACAGACGCCACGGGGAACCGCATTGCCGAGCTTCGCAGCGACGGCGGCCGCGCCACCTGGGATGGCCTTCTCGACAACGGACAACCCGCGCCGTACGGCGTGTATTTGGCCTTTGCCACCGACCGAAACGGCAAAGAAGGAGCTGTGGTCAAATTTGCCGTCATCCGATGAGTGCACCTCGCCCGCGCATGCCGCGCTCCAAAATGCCTCACGTGGGCACCACCATTTTCACGGAGATGTCGGCACTCGCCACCGAATGTGGCGCACTCAACATTGCCCAAGGATTTCCTGACCTTCCCACCCCTCCTGCCTTGCGGATGGCCGTGGCGGAGGCCCTGGAATCGGGGCACAACCAATACGCGCCGATGCCGGGCAACCCGCAGCTGCGACGGTGGATCGCGGACGTATACCACCGTGGCGCGGGCTACGATGCAGACACCGAAATCACCGTTGGGGCAGGCGCATCCAGTGTGCTCTTCGCAGCCATGACCGCGTTGCTCCATCCGGGCGATGAAGTCGTGGTGCAGGATCCGTGTTACGACTTGTACGCCCCAGTGGCCGAACTGAACCACGCCACCGTCGTGCGCGTCCCTTTGCTGGATGCCGGAGGCCAAATGAACGCCCACGGCCTGGCCGACGCGGTCGGACCCCGCACACGCATGGTCGTCCTCAACAGCCCACACAACCCCACCGGCCACGTCACCACACAGAAAATGCTGAACGCCTTGGCGAAAGCCATGGAAGGCACCGACGCATGGCTGGTCAGCGACGAGGTTTACGGACCCATGGTCCACGACGGACGACCCGCTCCCCTTCCCGCGCTGCATCCGGGCCTGCGTTCACGCACCCTCGTGGCGGGAAGTTTTGGCAAGCTCTTTCACGCCACCGGCTGGAAGATTGGGTGGTTGGCCGCCCCGGAAGCGGTCACACGGGAACTTCGAAAAGTCCATCAATACGATGTGTTCTCCACGGGCGCGCCCATCCAGGCTGGACTCGTCTCGTACTTGGCCACAGAGGAGGCGGAAGACCATCTCCGTGCGGTGGGGCCCATCTACGAAGCCAAACGCGACCGCTTGCTGCGGGGCCTCAAAGGCACAGGGCTGACTTGGACCCCCGCGGAAGGTGGCTATTTCCAAGTTGTGGGTGTAAGTCGTTACCTGAAGCCCGACGAAACAGACGGCGACCTCGCACGTCGATGGACCCGGGACCACGGCATCGCCACCATCCCCATGGAAGCCTTTGGGCCGAGCTGGGAACCTGCGGTCCGCTTGTGCTTCGCCAAAGAAGACCAAACCCTCGACGACGCCATCTCTCGCCTCAAAGCCATCCCCCTCGAACACGAAGCGCCACGGGTGACATCCGCGGCTGTCGATGCCCCACCCGCCGTCCAGACACCGTTGCGCGTCATCGCTGTCCAAGCGGACCTCGTGTGGCAAAACCCCGAGGCGAACCGGGCCCAATTCGAGGCCACCCTTGAACGCGAATGGGCGAAGGCGCCCGCCGACTTGGTGGTCCTTCCCGAGATGTTCACCACCGGATTTTCCATGGACCTGACCCACGTCGACGCATTGAACGAAGCGGGCCTCAGCACGACGTCACGTTGGATGCTCGACCTCGCGCGAAAACACGATGCCGCCATCGTGGGCAGCGTCGGTGTTCGAGACGTCGAGGGAGAGGCCTCGAACCGCATGTGGATGGCCACGCCGGAGGGCGAACTGCACGTCTACGACAAACGTCACCTGTTCACCTTGGCGGGAGAACACCGCGCGTACCGTCCCGGCATTGAACGGGTCGAAGCAACTTGGCGCGGCTGGAGCATCCTGTTCCAGGTGTGCTACGATTTGCGCTTCCCTGCCTTTGTCCGAAACAACGGCAGCACTCCCTACGATTTGGCGCTCTATGTGGCGAACTGGCCCGAGCCACGCCGGGAGGCATGGCGCACCTTGCTTCAGGCACGCGCCATCGAAAACCAATGCTTTGTGGTCGGCGTCAACCGCTCAGGCACCGACGCCAAAGGACACCGCTACGCTGGAGACAGCGTAATTGTGGACCACGAAGGGCACCTGCTTGCCGATGCCGGCGGGAAAGGACAACCCGCCGCCTTGCGGGCGACCTTGGACGCCGCGGACATGCAAGCCTTCCGGAAGAAGCTTCCCTTTTTGGAGGATGCAGATCGGTTTGGACTGCGCTGAATCCGCGGCCGCAGGAAACCCGCCTTCTTACTTGAATGCGTTCTCGCCCGTGATGTCGAGACCGGTGATGAGCAAGTGAATGTCGTGCGTGCCCTCGTACGTGATGACCGACTCGAGGTTGGCCATGTGACGCATGATGGGGTACTCGTTCATGATGCCCATGCCTCCGAGCACCTGACGCATTTCACGGGCGATGTGAATCGCCATGTCAACGTTGTTGCGCTTCGCCATGGAAATCTGGGCGGAGGTTGCGCGACCCTCATTGCGCAACACCCCAAGGCGGTGCGTGAGCAACTGCGCCTTTGTAATCTCTGTGATGGCTTCGGCCAGCTTCTTTTGCTGCAATTGGAACCCTGCAATCGGACGGCCAAACTGCGTGCGCTCCTTCGCGTAACGCAAGCCCACGTCATAGCAATCCAAGGCTGCCCCGATGGCGCCCCAGGCGATGCCGTAACGGGCGCTGTCCAGGCAGCTCAACGGCACGCCCAAACCGGTCCGGCCGGGAAGGATGTTCGCCTTAGGAACGCGGACATTGTCGAAGATCAATTCTCCAGTGTCTGAGGCGCGGAGGCTCCACTTGCCTTTCATGGTCGGCGTGCTGAAGCCCTCCATGCCGCGCTCGACGACAACGCCGTGGATGCGGCCTTCCTCGTTCTTCGCCCACACCACTGCAAGCTGCGCAAAGGGCGCGTTGGAGATCCACATCTTGGCCCCGTTGAGAATGATGTCGTCGCCATCTTCCTTGTACGACGTGGTCATGCCTCCTGGGTTGGATCCGTGGTCGGGTTCGGTCAATCCAAAGCATCCCATCCACTCGCCAGACGCGAGTTTGGGCAAGAACTTTTGCTTCTGCTCCTCCGAACCGTACTTCCAAATGGGGTACATGACAAGGGAGCTTTGCACAGACGCCGTGGAACGCAAGCCGCTGTCGCAGCGCTCGAGCTCCTGCATAATCAGGCCGTAGGCAATCTGATCGAGGCCGGCGCCTCCGTACTCCTCTGGGATGTAGGGACCAAATGCCCCAATCTCCCCCAACCCAGGCAACAAGTGCTTGGGGAATTCGCAGCGCTCCGCGGCGTCTTCGATGATGGGGCTGACTTCCTGCTTCACCCACGCACGCGCGGTGTCGCGGATCAACTTGTGCTCCTCGGTGAGGAGCTCATCCATGTTGTAGTAATCATGGCCTTGATAGAGGTCTGTACGCATAGTCATTGAATTGCGCCCCAAAGATAACCCCTGCGACCTCCTCAGCGCTCAGGCTTCGTTCTGTTCATACCAAGTATCGGTCAACAAGTTCCCGGTTTGGTACGCAGCAACCGCCATGGCGTCCACACGTTCGTTCAAAGGATTGCCTGCGTGGCCCTTAACCCAGTGGAAGGTGACGTGGTGTTTGCGGTAAATCCGCAGGAAACGCTGCCACAAATCGGGGTTCTTCTTGTCCTTGTATCCCTTCTTCTCCCAGTTGAACACCCAGCGCTTCATGACGGCATCGACCACGTACTTGGAATCGGAGTAGACGTCCACCTCCACCCCATCGCGGGTCAGCGCTTCCAAACCCACAATCACCGCGAGCAGTTCCATGCGGTTGTTGGTCGTCAAGCGAAAACCCTCACTCATTTCCTTCACGTGCTCGCCGTACATCAGCAAAGTGCCGTATCCGCCTGGACCGGGATTGCCACTGGCCCCACCGTCGGTGTACATCGTCACTTTCGCCATCAGAACAAATGTTGGATGTTGGACGTGAACAATTTCACTGCGATTGCAAGCAAGATGATGCCAAATACTTTTTGCAACACCGCGATTCCGCCTTCCCCGAGGAAGCGTTCGAGCCTGCCCAAATTCCTAAGCACGAGGTAGACCAACACCATGTTGATGACGATGGCAATGGCAATGTTGACTTGAGAAAATTCCGCCCGCAATGAAATGATGGAGGTCATGGATCCGGCGCCCGCAATCAGAGGAAACGCCACAGGCACGATGGTGGCCGTTTTCATGGTCCGGGCATCCTGTTTGAAGAGCTCCACACCCAACACCATCTCCAGGGCCATGAAAAACAGGACAAACGAGCCCGCCACGGCGAAACTGTTGACGTCCACCCCCATGAAGCCAATAATGCCCTCTCCCAAAACGAGAAAGGCCAGCATGATTCCAAGGGCCACCAACGTGGCGCGGCCCGCGTGGATGTCTCCCGCTTTTTGTTTGACATCCACCAGAATGGGGATGCTTCCCACAATGTCGACCACGGCGAACAACACCACAGTGCTCTTCAGCAGTTCTTCCCAATTCAGCAGCTCCATCATCGCTTCAGGATGTGTGTGATTTCAAATGCGTGTTGTCGCGGACGTCCCAACCATGTGCCAACCGGATCAACCCTTCTAGCACTTGGGCGTAGTGTCGGTGCTCCAATTCCAGCACTTTGTTGGCAATGTCCTCCGCCGTATCCGCTGCGGCGATCTCAACCTCTCCCTGGAACACAATGTCCCCCTCGTCGTAGTCTTGGTTGACGAGGTGAACGGTCATGCCTGACAGGCGATCTCCCGCCTCCTTGACGGCGTGGTGGACGTGCATGCCATACATGCCTGATCCCCCGTATTTGGGCAACAGCGCAGGGTGGATGTTCACCATCCGACCCGCAAAAGCCTCGCACACCTCCTCGGGCACTTTCAACAAAAATCCTGCGAGGGCCACCCAGTCCACCTGGCGCGCGCGCAAGCCCTCGAGCAACGCCCCCTTCTGAATGTCGACTTTCTTGAGGTGGCTGTCCTCCACGCCGAAGCGTTTGGCCACGGCCCTGACTTTCGCCTCTGCCCTGTTGGTGCACACCCACACGACCTCAGCCACATCCGCACCACTGCCTTCGGCAAAATGCTTAAGCATGGCTTCTGCATTGGAGCCCACGCCAGAAGCCAAAATGGCAATGCGGGATGTGCGGCGCAATTCTTCCATGTTCACTCAGAACGCAAAGTCACCCAGGTCGACCAGGTTGCGCTCGTGCGCCTCGACCGCGGATTCCATCTCTGTGAGCTTGTCCTCAAGCGCTTTGGTTTCCGGCGCCGATGCGTGGAAGTACTTCATCACACGGACAAGACGGTCCCCAATCTGCAGCGCAAACTGAAGGTCGCGCTCCGCGGCCATGTAGAACTCGGCATCCAACGAGGTGAAGTAGGCCACCTGGTCCTCTTGCATCTTCATGAAATGGTTGGTGACCTCCTGGGCCATGGCCCACGCATGGTCGCGCTGCACCTGAGACAGGCTGCGGGTTTGAGGCGCCACCGTGGTGTCGGCGGCCAATTGCAAGTACGTCTCTGCCACAGGCATCATGACCCGGCTGTAGGGCACATTTTCCTCGGGCATGGCGCGCAACAATTCGTCGAGCACCGCAATCGCGCGCTCTGGATCTCCGGCCTTCAACAGCGTCTCTGCCAGGTTGGACATCTGCAGTCGGATGTTGGTCACCATCCGGCGGTTGTTCTCATCCATGTAGATGCCCTGCTCCACGTCGTCCATGTTGCCCCAGGCCCACTTCTCCATGACGTTCTCGTACATGATGTCGAGTCCGATGGATCCCAAAATGTTGGGGTTCTCGTTCTTGGGGTACTTCAGCGGAACAAATCGATAGGCAAGGCCCTCCAGGCGGAAGAACTCGGACAAGCCCAAGTAGCTGTCAGGACCTGTGGTGACCGCGAAGTAGATGGGACGCTCCCAGTTGTTGTTCGCAATCATGTTGAGCGCCGCATAGTGGTTCTTCGTGATGTAGCTCGGAGTGCTGCCGCTGCCATTTGCCAAGGTCCATTTCACCTCGTCCACGAGGTACTTGGTCTCCTCTGGACTCACCAAACCTGACGCCACAACCGCGGCGGAATCGACGGGGATGCGGAAGGTGTTGCCCGGGAGGGAAAAGTATCCCTTTTGGCCTGGGAATTGCTCCAAATTCTCGTCGTCCAACGTGAATGCCATGGCCTCCAGCAAATCGACAGGTTGGCTCTGGCGGTCCACCAAAATGACGTCTCGCGTCCCCTGGCGGTATTTCTCTTCATCCATCATGATGGGAAGCGGCGCACTCTCGTAGGCACGGCGGCGCATCTGGTCAATGTACCAGTCCGTGTTGAGCAGGCTCAAGTTGCAGACGCGTACATCCGTGCGGATGCCCTCCACTTCTTGGGCGTACCAAAGCGGGAAGGTGTCGTTGTCGCCATTGGTGAAGATGATGGCGTTGGGCGCCAGTGAATTCAGGTAGTTCTTGGCCATGTCGACCCCGGTGCGACGACGCGCCCGGCTGTGGTCATCCCAGCCTTCCGCAACCATGATGAGCGGCACCACAGCAGCCAACGCCACCACCACACCCGCCTTCACAGAATCGCCCATGGAGGCCTTGCCAAGGGCCCATGAAATCGCATAGAGTGCGACCGCAACCACCCCCATGAACAGCACGCTGTAGGACAAGGCATGGGATCCACCCGTCATGGTTTCCATGAGGAAGAACACCACACCCGCCACCAATGGCAGGGCGAGCCCTTGCATGTGCGCCTTGACTTCGGGACGGCGCACCGCCTCGAACAAGGCCATGACGCCCAGGCCAATCCACATGGCAAAGGCGTAGAAGGACCCGACGTACGCGTAGTCCCGCTCTCGCGGTTGCAACGGCGTTTGGTTCAAGTAGACCACAATCGCAATGCCTGTCATCAGAAAGAGCAACCCCACCACGGAGGCCCCTTTCGGGTCGCGGAACGCTTGGAATGCCAGTCCGATCAAGCCCAAAATCAACGGCAGGTAAAAGAACCGGTTCCAGCCGCGGTTGTCCATCATCTCTTGGGTGAGCGTGTCTCGGTTGCCCAAGCGCTCGGCGTCGATGAAGTCGACCCCGCTCAACCAATTTCCATCCATGAAGTCGCCGTGACCCTGGACGTCGTTTTGCTTTCCAATGAAGTTCCAGAAGAAGTACCGGAAATACATCCAGCCCATCTGGAAGTCCGTGAAAAATCGGAGATTTTCACCCTGGGTCGGCATCAACTCTTCGAGCGTTTTGGTCAGGCGACCTTCCGCCTGCAGTGCCCGGCGCACGTCATCCTGGTTGCGCGTTTGGTTGGCGCGCTGCGTGGACCGGCGCAAGTCCTCCTCTTGGGCGCGCTTGGTGCGCTCCAAACGTTGCACATGTCCCTTTCCGTATGCCAAACCCTTGTCGAGCTGGTCGACGATGTACCCCGTGAGGCTGGAACGCATTTGCGCATTGTCGAGCGGTGCCGAGTTCATTTGTCCCGTCTCAGGGTTGCGCACCAGAAGGACGTTGTTGCCTTGAACGCCAAAGTCCGTGTCAAACCGCTGCCCGTAATCGGCGAACAAGCGGCGAAGCACACGCTCGAGCTCCGCTTGGGCCATGCCTGCTGCGAGGATGTCGTTCTCCAAGTGCGCCTCGAATTCAGGACGCGACATGGCCACCTCCAACAACGGGCTGGTGTAGTACGTCGGCGAATTGAATCCTTTGTAATTGCTCCACTTCTTGTACTCCCCAATGTGCGATCCCGTGGAGCTGTACATCCGCGGGAAGATCATGGTGAAGTCCGAGTTGTAGTTGGGCTTCGAGCCCCGCTTTTCGCCGCTGTCCACGTATTCCTCGACGATGAAGTACTTCTCACCCGCATTCGTCTTGACGAAGTTCTCCGCCGCGTACTCGCCTTTGAAGCTCTTGACCCGTCTGTTGACCGGACCGCGCTTCTTCATGACGCTGTAGCTCTTGACCCACGCGGGCTTGCCATTGAGGTACGGCTTGTCCAATGCAGTCGGAGTGTCCCAAAACTGACCGGTCGCCAAGGGGCGGTCTCCATATTGCTCGCGGCTGAGGTAGCTCAGCAGGGCGAAGAGGTTTTGGGGATCGTTTTCATCCATGGGCGGGTTCGCCGCCGAACGGATCATGATGGTTGCAAACGAACTGTAGCCCAAGAGCACCATGGCCATGCCCAGCGTGAGCGTGTTGGCGGCCCACCATCCCTTGCGCTGTGAGACCACCACCAAAGCCACAATGGCCCCCACCAGCAAAACGAGATACACCAGTGCGCCGGTGTTGAACGGCATGCCCAAGTCGTTCACAAAGAACAACTCAAAGGCCCCTGCAAGCTGCACCGCGCCTTTGATCAAGGCTTCTTGCACAAACCCAAGAAGCACGATGGAAACGGCGCCTGTGATGACCAACCCCTTCCACGAGAACGTGTAATTCCGGTAGTAGTACACCAGCGCAATCGCGGGGATCGCCAACAGGTTCAACAAGTGAACCCCAATCGACAACCCCATGAGGTAGGCGATGAGGATGATCCACTTGGCCGAACCGGGCTGATCCGCCACGTTTTCCCACTTGAGGATGGCCCAAAACACCAGCGCCGTGAACAGGCTGGACAACGCATACACCTCGCCTTCCACAGCGCTAAACCAGAACGAATCGCTGAACGTATACGCCAAGGCACCAATGGCGCCCGCACCCAACACTGCCACGGCTGCGCCGCCCTCCGGTTGGTCTTGGCCCGTGAGTCGTTTGGCCAAATGCGTGATGCTCCAGAAAAGGAACAAAATCGTGAACGAACTGCTGAGCACAGACAACCCATTGGCCGCCATCGCAGCCGCTTCAGGGTTCATCGGAATCATCAGAAAGCGCGCCAACAACATGAAGAACGGAGCCCCAGGAGGGTGGCCGACCTCCAGTTTGTATGCGGAGGCAATGAATTCACCGCAGTCCCAGAAACTTGCCGTGGGTTCAACAGTCAAGAAATACACCAGTGTGGCCAAGGCCCATACGGCCCAGCCAGTCACATTGTTCAAGCGATCAAAACGCATGCAGTTTCAGGTCTTCGTAGATGCGCGAACAGCGGTGTTCGCGTTCCGCGAAGGTAGGGAACGCCTTGCGAAGCCAAGGCTCAGCGCACGACCAAGACCGGCCGCGCCGTCCAGCCGTCTCCCGAGCCCTCAGCGCGCACAATTCCCCGCCACTCCGGCCGCAACGTCAACGACTCGCCTCGGGAGATGCCTTGGCGGGTCATCAAGGTTTGGCCGAGGGCATTTCGCAGCACCACCGCGATGGTCCCCTCTGTCCAACCTGTGAACGCCACTTGGTCCTGAGCGGGGTTGGGCTTGGCAGGGACCGTTGGCCCCACCAAGCGTGACACGCCATCGGGTTCCTCCACAGCAGCTTCCAAGGCAAAGCAGTAGCCCGCGGGCAAGCAGAAAAAGAAGGTTTGTTCTCGAACTGATTTCGAGGCAAAATCGTTGCTTCGGTCAGTCGACAAATCGGGGGTCGGTCTCCATCACGTGGCCGCACGAATCGCAGGTTCGCAACTCCTCGCTGCCGTAGAATTCGCGGAACCGCGGCAAGAAGTCCTTCTCGATGTTGGTGAGCTCGAAGTAGGTGTCGTGCAGCTTGTGGTTGCACTTGTCGCAGAACCACATCAGGCCGTCTTTCATGGGCGTGCCCTTGCGCTTGCGTTCGATGACGAGTCCGAGCGAGCCCGCCTCGCGCATCGGGCTGTGCGGGACGCCCGCCGGGTGCAGGTACATGTCGCCCGGGCCGAGCTTCATGTCGACGGCTTGGCCGTCTTCTTGGATGCGGACGGTGATTTGGCCTTCAAGCTGGTAGAACAGCTCCTCCGTCTCGTTGTAGTGGTAGTCCTTCCGCGCATTGGGCCCCGCCACAATCATCACGATGTAATCGCCGCTTTCCACGTAGAGGTTCTTGTTCCCCACGGGCGGCTTAAGCAGGTCGCGGTTCTCTTCGATCCACGCCGTCAAATTGAAGGGTTTGCGTATCGCCATGGCACCCAAGGTACGCTGAACGCAGCCCAAACGGGAAGCCTACCGACCCAGCCGCTTCCAACCGCCTGCGGGCACACTCACGAGCCACACCCCCGCGGCAATCACAACCGCACAGCAAGCCTGCAACCAACCCATGTCCGCCATGTAATCCGCGCCTCCCAGCGTCGCGGCCAACCACACCATGCCTCCCACGAGCAAGGGCTGGAGGTAGATGTAAATGCTAACCACCGTCGGCTGCACCTTGCCCAAGGCATAGATGTTCAGCAGGTAAACGAGGAAGGTGGTGAAGAGCACCACGAATCCCACGCTGATCCAATCCTGGGTGCTGAAAGTGGACCACTCGATCGCCGCGGCCTGAGACGCCCCCACGGGGAAGGCCATCAAGCCGCCAAACAGGAACACCCACGAGATCACCGTCAGCGGGCGGTACTTCGCCATCAAGGGCTTGACGGCCACGAGATAAACCCCGTAACTGGCCGCGTTAAGAAGCACCATGAGGTCGCCTTGCCAACTGGCGTGCGATTCAAGCCCGCCCCCTCCGCTGTTCAGCAACAGGGTGATGGCGCCCGCGGCCCCGAGCGCAATGCCCGTGACCTTGCGCGACGTGATGGCCGTGCCCAGCAGCGCTGCACTGATCAAGAGCACCAGCACTGGGTTGATGGTCATGATGATGCTCGCGTGCACAGGACTCGTGGCGGCCAAACCATTGAAAAACAGGAGTTGGTTGATGGTCACCCCCGTCAGTCCGCACAACCACAACCGCGCGAGGTCGGCACGCGCGACGCGCTCCCACCGAAACGCGTACAAGAGCCAAAACAACGGCGTCGCCCCCGCCACACGCAGCGCAATGAACCCGGAGGGACCAATTTTCTCGGGCATGAGCCCTTTGGCCACGAGGTAGTTGTAGGCGTAGATGAGCCCCACCCCCCAAAGGGCGAGGTGGGCTTTCCACGGGGACGATGCAGGGGTGTCGCCCACGACGGTTACGAGAGCAGGTCGCGTGCAGCGGCCACCTGGGCCTTCGCCGATCCCGCCGTCACGCCGGCATCCGTGAGGAACACCGGACGCTTCAGAAACGTGTACTCCTCGAGGATGAGCTTGCGGTAGTCTTGCTCCGTGAGGGTCTTGTCGGCCAAGCCCATGCTGCGGAATTTCATCGCGCGGCGGCTGAACAGCGCCTCGTAGGAACCGGCGTGCGCCTTCATGGCGTCGAGGTCCTCGGCGGAGATGCCTTTGGCCTTGATGTCGACCACCTCGCAACCGAGTTGTTCAGGTTGGAGGTCGTCAAAAATGCGTTGACACGTTTTGCACGTGGGCAGGGTGAAGGCTTTTTTCATGGTGTTGCATTTGGGATGCCCATTTAAGCGTTCAGGGCTTCCATCTGTTCAATCAATTGGGCCAAACCCGCGCGCCAATCTTCATCGTTGTCGATGACCACGTCACAGCTGGCACGACACGGTTCGATGTGGGCCAGGTCCGCAGGGCGCACATGGTGCCTCCATTGGTATTCGACCTCTTCGGGCGCATAGCCACGCACCGTCATGTCGCGGTGCTTGCGGCGCGCCAGTCGGACCTCTGGAGAGGCGTCGATGTAGGCCTTGACATCCGCAAGGTCGGCCACCGCAGGGTAACACAGCACAAACAGGCCCTCGACCACCAACCATTCTCGCGGCTCAATCACCGCAAGCTCGGATTGCATCAAGCTCTTGTTGTACGTGTAGGTCTCGAACGACACCTGTTCGCCCTTGGCGAGCTTCAGCATGTCGGCGTGCAAGGTGGAGTGGTCGATGGCCTCAGGGACGTCGAAGTTGGTCTCGCCATTGGCGTCCACGGGCAGGACCTCCTTGGGGCGGTAGTAATCGTCCAAAGACAGCATGGACAGGCGGTCCCCGAAATGGTCCTTCAATCCGTTCAACACGGTGCTCTTTCCCGAGCCACTTCCTCCGGTAATCGCCACAATCTTCATGCGCGGGTTGTCTTGGGTTCCATGTTGAATTCGAGCAACAAGTCCGCCATGGTCCGGTCGTTGGCCAGACGAGGGACCTTGTTTTGGCCTCCGAGCTTGCCCCGCCTCCGCATCGCTTCCGTGAAGGAATCGGACGGCACAGGTGTCACCACTGCAGGGCGCAACACGGACCCTTGAATCAGGTCCTTGTAATAGGGGTTCTTGGCTTGCAAGGCGAGATCCAGCGTCGCTGCAAAGGCGTCCACATCCTCGGGCATCTCCTCAAAGGCCACCACCCATTCGTGGTACGGCAGGCCTTCCTCCGGCGTGACTTGAGGCGCCACGTGAAACTCGGTCATGACCCCACCGTGGGCGGCCACGGCCTCTTGTGCTGCGCCCTCCACCTCTTCGGCAATCACGTGCTCTCCAAAGGCCGACGTGAAATGCTTGATGCGTCCCGTCACGAGCACCCGAGGGGGGTCGAGGGACACAAATTTGACCGTGTCACCAATGTCATAGCCCCACAGCCCAGCGTTGCTGCTCAACACCACGGCATACTGCACCCCCAATTCCACCTCGCCCACCGTCAAGCGCGGGGGCGCCTCGTCGAAGTAGCGGTCGGCGGGAATGAACTCAAAGAAGATGCCGTCGTTCACATTCAACAACATCCCCTCCACCCCGGGTGCATCTTGGTACGCCAAGAAACCTTCTGAAGCCGGGTACAATTCCACCCGCGCGATGTCGAAGCCCAGCAACTGACGGAACCGCTCGGCGTACGGCCCAAACGCCACCCCCCCATGCACAAACAACGACAGGTTGGGAAACACCTCCTTCACCGTGGCCTTGCCCGTGTGCGCCAACAGGCGCTCGAAATACATCTGCACCCACGAAGGAATGCCGCTGACGAGCCGCAGGTCCTCCAGGCGAGTCTCCTCCACCACCGCATCCAACTTGGTCTCCCAGTCTTCAATGCAGTTGGTTTCCCAAGACGGCAGTCGGTTGGCCTGCAGGTAGCCGGGCACGTGGTGCGCCACAATCCCACTCAGCCGGCCCAAATGAATGCCCCCCGGGGTCTTGGCCAACTCCGGACTGCCCTGCAAGAAGATCATTTTGCCGTCGACAAACGACGCGTCCCCTGTCCCCGCAATGTGTCCGAGCAACGCGTTGCGGGCGCTGCCGATGTGGTTGGGCATGCTGTCCTTGGTCAAGGGAATGAATTTGGCCCCTGACGTGGTCCCGCTTGTCTTGCAGAAGTACAAGGGCACCCCAGGCCAAACCACATCCTCCTCCCCCTTCACGGCCCGCTCCATGTACCCTCGTAGCCCCTCGTAGTCGCGCACCGGCACCCGGGCTTGGAACTCCGCCACAGAAAGTCCGCCTTTCAGGTCATGGTCCCGGCCAAACGCCGTGGCCTTGCCCTTGGCCAACAGGGCGCTCAGAACGTCCCATTGCGCCTTCACGGGATCGGACACCGACTTGCGCAAACGACGCATGGCCCAGTGGGCCAACGGCAGACTCAATGTGGCCTTCCATCCCATGCGGCGAAAATAGCTTGGAAAGCAACAAGGCACCGCCCCGAGGGGCAGTGCCTTGTCCATGTCGTGTTGTGTCGGTTGACGCCTTACTTGACCGTGAGCTTCTTGGTCGTGCGCAAGCCGTCTGCCTTGAGCGTATAGGTGTACAAGCCGCTGGCCCAACCGCTGAGGTTGAGGTCCCAGGTGTGCACGCCTGCACCCAAGGTGCCCATGTCGTTGGTGGTGACCAAACGGCCCATGCCGTCACGGACCTCCATGGTCACGTTGCGGCTCTGGCCGAGTTCGAAACGAATCGTGGTCACGCCCGCTGCGGGGTTGGGCATGTTCTGCTCGAGGCGGATGCCGTGGTTGGCTTCCAAGAGCTCCACCGCTTCGCGCTCGCTTGTGATCAAGCGAACCGAAGGCGTGAAGGTTTGGCTGGTGAACCACACGAAACTGCCGTCTCCGGCCTGGCTGAAGGTGCCTGTGCTGTTGTCAGAGTCGCTGTTGGCCTGTCCCTGCACCGTCAACTCGGTGGCAGACTCGTATTCGCTCATCACTGCGGCGAAGTAGTAGTTTCCGCCCACACCAATCTCCCATGTTTCGAGGTCGATGGGGTCATCAAACTCCAAGTACGTTTCAATTTCTGACGTGCCATTGGGGTTGCTCCACGCGACGTCGTAAATCCAGTAAGCCGCCTCGAAGGGGCTGTCGGTGATCCCTACAGAGCCATCGAGGGTGTAGAGGCGGGTCTCAAACTCGAGGTCGTCTTCCGCACCGTCAATGGTCAAACCACTGTTGGCACCAAACTTCACCGCAATGCCGTAAGCCACAGAACCTGGGTTGGGGCAAGAGTAGAAAGAGCCCTGACCGGTGGGGTCAAAGAATCCG
>MDSV01181460.1_pt1 | contig 29600 bp, 26 predicted proteins | sample 810851 | NCBI WGS metagenome assembly MDSV01 (sample SAMN05326640, study PRJNA326480) | marine metagenome | isolation source: seawater | place: Atlantic Ocean: North East | collected 2012 | reverse complement strand
TCGAATCCCGTCGTCCCCGCCATAAGGCCAGATAGCTCAGTCGGTAGAGCACTTGTCTGAAAAACAAGGGGTCGGCAGTTCGATTCTGCCTCTGGCCACCAAGATTTTCTTAAGTTCTAATCAGAATGATGAACAAAACTATGAAAAGATATGCTTTAATTAATGTATGGAAAAAGTCTTAATTATTACTAATAATGATAATGTTTGGCTGAAACCTGCTTGGTCAAAAGTAATAAATTCCAGTGACAATACCTTAAAATTTAATTTAATAACACTTCCCGAAAAAAAAATTAATAAAATGAATCCATTAATTTATTATTTTCAAAATTTTGGAATTAAAAATTTCATATTACTTGCACTTTTCTCAGTTTTGCGAATGATTAAATTTTACAAGACTAACAAAAATACCTTCACTAAAGATATAACAATGAATTTAAATTCATTTGACATTGAAATGATTGAAAAAAAATTAAAAGATTTTAAACCGAGTATTGTTTTTATTACATGTAGTTATATAATTCCTGCACAGTTACTAAATTTAAATAGAGAAACTTCTTGGTTCAACAAACACGCATCTTTGCTTCCAAATGGAAAAGGAGTTTTTCCTTATATTTATAACACAATAGACGGTTTGCAACAAGGTATTTCATTTCATTACGTTACAGAATCAATAGATTCTGGTGATATCGTATATTTAGAAAATATTGATTTAAAAAAAACTATGGTTGCTTTTTACAAGGAGATATTCGATAATTTCGATGAATATTTTTTAAAGTTTTATAAAAATTTTAAATCAAATGTTAGGTATAAACAAGAAGGTAAAGGATCCTATTATTCCTTTCCTAATAAAAAAGTTCTAAAAACCTTTTACAAAGCAGGCGGCAAAATTATTAATCTTAAGGATATTATTAATGAATAAAAAAGCTCTTTTTATAAGTCTAAATTTAGACTCAGTAGGTTATGCAAGTAATACTTCTCCTTTGAAAAATGATCCTGCATTTACGATAGCAATACCAAGAATTGAAAAAATTTTGGATAAATTTAAAGTTAAAATGTCAGTGTTCGTAATTGGAAAAGACTTACATGAAGAGTCAAATATTATAATTTTACAAAAACTAATTAACAACGGTCATGAGATCGGAAATCATACATTTTCACACTTTCAAAATTTTGGATTTTTAAACAAAGACATTCAATCTTTTGAGATTGAAGAAACACATAGATTAATAAATAAAAAACTAAATTATGTATCCAAAGGTTTTATTGCTCCTGGATGGAATTCTAGTAATTTCACTATTAAAAAATTAGTAGATTTGGGTTACTCTTATGATCACTCTCTAGCTCCTACTCCGCTAATGTTATTAGCAATAATAAAATTGTGGTTTAATAATATCTATAATTACCTTTTTAGAAAAAACATAGCCAAAACACACAATTTAAAAGATTTATTTTTAAGAAAAGATTATCTAAGAATGTTTTTTGGCAGAGAAAAGCCTTATTATGTCAAAGATTCTTATACAAAAAGTAAAAAAAAGAAATTATGGGTTGTACCTTTACCTACAAAATACAAATTGTCATATTGGCTTACTTTAGAATATGTTTTTCCTAAACGATTAGTTGATTTTATATTTACCTTTGTTTCAAAAAAATGTGACCAATTCTACTTGCTTATACACCCAGCTGACTTTCTTGATTATCGAGATGTCAAAGATTTTACCAAAAAGCCAAACCTAGAAAGAATGGAAGTATTGGTTGAAGAAAAGATAAATATTTTTGAAAAAAGGCTTAAAGAACTTATTGATAAAGATTTTGAAGTAAAGACTTTTATATCCCACTACAAGTAACAATAGATGTGAAATAATTTGATGTTAAAATAACTGTAAATAAAAATGGAAAATTTGATTTTACAAGCTTTGAAAATACACAAAATAAATTCACTAGTTCATATTGGTGGACACATTGGGCAAGAAGTAGAATTTTACAAATCATTAGATTTTGATAGAGTTATATATTTTGAACCAATTAATGAATTCGCAGATAATATTGAAAACAAAATAAGATATTTATCTAATTTTGTTTTACATAGGTGTGCCTTAGGAAATCAAAATTCAAATAAATTAATATATATTGCTGATAAAGGAAAAAAAGATGATTCTGGAAGTACATCGTTAAAAGAACCCAAAAAGTCCCATATATCATTTTCAACTTCTCGCATTATTGAAGTAAAAAAGTATTCAAGTTTTAATTATTCAAAAATAGATATTGCAATACTCGACACACAAGGTTATGAGTTGGAAGTTCTTGAAGGTTTTGAAAATAAAATTAATACTTTTAAATTTTTGATTGTAGAGTTCTCAAATTATGAAGGATATAAAAATCAAACTATTTATAAAGATTTAAATAATTTCCTTTGTTCAAATAATTTTTCTTTCGTTAATCAAAATAAGAAGGTTCTGAGAGTATTTCCAAATAGTGAGTCTGGCAGTTATGGAGATGCTTTATATGTAAATAATAAATTAATTAATAAAATTTCAATTTCTAAAGCAAAATTTAAATATTTTTTATTGAATAATTTTTTAATCGATTTTTTATTAAAGTATACAAAAGTAGCTTATTGGAAAGTAAAAGTAAAAATTAATTAAGATAATTTGTAAAATTTCTTGATTAACTACAATAATTGAATACTTTTTTGTCATAATAGTTTTATGCCTAATGTAAAAACTAAAATTAGCCTCGGGATTTATATTCCTTTGTTTAACGAGGAAGATGGGATTGAACACCTTAATTTCGAATTGAACAAACTAACACATGAACTTTTTAGTAAATGTAATGTAAAGATAATTTTGATTGATGATGGAAGTGAAGATAATACGTTGAAACTTCTTTATAAATATTTCACCCAGCCTATATTCAAAATTATTGAACACAAACAAAATAAAAATTTAGGTGGGTTTTTAAAAACAGCTATAAATGACTGCAATTATGATTATATTGCATTTTTAGACAGCGATTGCACATATAGTCCAACACTAATTAACACTATGTTTGAAAAATCTCTTGAAGGCTATGATATTGTTAATGCTTCTCCATATCATCCAGAAGGTTTAGTTGAAGGATTAGGTAAAATTAGATTGTTTTTAAGCAAGTCTGTAAATTATATTTACAGACTTATTTCAAGAAAAAACTTTTATACAACAAGTTCAATTTGTAAAATTTACAAAACAGAAATAATTAAAAATATAACTATTACTCGAAAAAATTTTGTTGCTATAAGTGAACTTTTCACCAAGGCAGTATTGTCTACCAATAAGATTTTAGACTATCCTTGTTTGCTTTCTACAAGAACCTATGGAGTCTCCAAACTTAATATATACAGCAATATTTATGATCATATAAATTATATTCTTCATTACCTAACATATAAGAATGAGAAATAAAGTCGCTTTTATTGTCGGGACAAGACCTGAGTTAATAAAAATAGCACCTGTAGTTAAAAAATTAAACTCGACCATAATATTTACTGGACAGCATAATGACAAAAATATGTCCGAAGATTTTTTTAACTTATTGGAGTGTAATGATATTATTAATATCAAAAATAATAACTCTACAAAAGAGAATCACCTAAAAGAAATTGTAATAAAAATCTCAGAGATAATTTCAAAAACTAAAATAAATAAATTTGTGGTCCAAGGAGATACAAACTCAACCTTAGTGGGAAGTATCGCGGTAAAGTCAGAACAAAAGAAACTATATTATATTGAATCAGGAATGAGATCTAATGATATTTCACAAATTGAAGAATACAACAGGTTATTAGTCTCACATTTAGCAGATATTAATTTTTGTAACCATGAATCAAATAAAAATAACCTTCTTGATGAAGGAATCGACTCAGAAAAAATATTTGTTTCAGGCAGCACTGTATTTGCATCAATTTCTAATATGAATATATTAAAGGAAAAAAACAATACAAATAATCCCTATATATTACTTACTTTACATAGGCCTGAAAATGTAGATAATATCAGAAATCTTGAGTCACTTCTGAAAGCAATTGATAATTTGAATACGTCAGTTATCTTTCCTATTCACCCAAGAACTAAAAAAAATTTACAAGGAAATATTAAAGATTATAAAAATATTACATTTACTGAACCTACAGACTATCTAAATTTTCTCAAACTAATCAGAAATAGTATTTTTGTGATATCAGATTCTGGAGGAGTTCAAGAAGAAGCTGCAATTTTAAGAAAACCGCTACTTATTCCTCGAAAGTATACAGAAAGACCAGAGTTGTTAAACATTTTTAATTTACTCACACCAGATCTTAAAATCTTCGAAGAAGAGTCTAATAAATTATTAAATGGTAGTTCATCTATATCTAGATCTGTCTTAACTTCAAAATACTTATATGGAGAAAATGAAGTAATTAATAATATTGTTAATGTACTAGAAAAATAACTTGTCACAACTTCTTTACACATCATGAGTTTTTTGTTTTAGCAATAATGAAGTAATGAAAAGTTAAATTAACTATTATTAATTAAGTGATTAATTTAGAAAAAAATCTATTTAAGATTAGTGAGTTTTTTTATAAAAAAGCAAAATTACTAAATTTATTATTTGCAATAATTTTTTCAGTCCCTCTTGTTGTATTTTTTATTAATTCAAATTTAACCAAAAATATCAATATTGATAATTCTATTTATACTTTTCAAGAATCAGGTTGTGGGATAGAAATAAATTATGAAAAAAATATTAATACAAATATAACTAATTACCCGATGGATATATATGTTTTTCCTGAGATTGAAAATATTAAGTGCTTAGGTGTCCCAAATAAAGCAATCTATTCATGGGATGGAGAGATTTTAAATATAGAATATAAGATGGGTTCCAACTATAAACTATTTAGATATTCAAGTAATCTTGGAAATTATTTATTAATTCTATTATTGCTAGTTAATAGAAAAAAATTACTTTTATACCCTGTTTTGATTTATCTAGCTTTTAATTTGGGAATTTACAAACTACTTATACCTACAGAAGCAGTATCGGAAGTATTTCTACCTGTTGCTCCATTTTATGGAGATAGGTTTGTAAAGTTCTTTGTTAACAATCTATTTTTAATAGTTTTAAGTTTAAAAATGGACAATAGAAAAGTTTACCTTGGGCTATTTACGTTTTTTTGCTTCATTTCAGTTGATTTTATTGGAATTTTTGTATTTTTATTATTTTTCAAAAACAAGTTTAATTTTAATTTTAATGAAAATGAAAAAAAATATTTTCTAGCTCTTCCCATAGCTTTTTACAGTATAAGAATAATCTCAGGAATATTTACTTATTTTGATAATGTTTGGATTAGTTTGGGTCAAACCATTTATAGGGGATATACACGATATGCAGATATGCAAAGAACGCTATTTTTTTTAAAGTGTAATGGTGATCCAAACGCAACAATACCGGCAGATGAATATTTTCCTGATATACAATGCGACAGCATGGGAGGAGGGCCGCTTGATGCGTATCTCCCATTTTATGGAAATGTTAACAATGGGTCTAAAATTATTGGATCCGTATCCACATTATTGTTAATTATGTTTTATATTAAAGCTTTAAAATATTTCAAAGAAAATCAGATATTAATACCATTATTTTTTTTGAGCCCACCATTAATACATGTAACTCATTACGGTAACGATGATTTCATGATCTTACTTATATCTTTATATGCTCTTTGGAATATAAAACAAAATACTTTTTTTAAACTGATTTTGATACTTTTTACTGCGTTATTTAATTTACACCCAACAAGTATATTGCTTGGTATATTGGCAGTGTCCATTAAAAAGTCAGATTACAAAATTTTCTATAACACTTTAGGCATTTTAATTATTTTTAGTATTTCATTCTTCTATGATTTATTAACTAACGATCACCATATTGCAAGCATGCCTTGGGGTGATTATGGTTTTGGCATCTATCTTGATGTTATGAATTTAAAAGCTAAATTTTCAATTGAATATGTATTTGGATTCATAGTCATATTGATAATTATTTCATCCATTTTGTTCTCAAAGAGGTTTAAACAATTGTATGAAACTATTAAATTTGAAAAAATGTATTCGAGTGAGACTAAATATGGAGAATATGCAATAATTTCAATTTCATTTTGGTATGTTGTTACATTCTTATATACAAATGTAGGATATAGATTGCCTTCTTTTTTCCTCCTATTTTTACTGTTATTTATTACTAATGGCAACAAAATAAAAGGATTAATTATAGGGCTAATGTTTCTGGAACCGGTAATTTGGCACTCAGAAGTCTTCATTAGAAATGTATTTATGACAATAAATAATATTTGTCACTATATAATTTTTCTTATTTGTGCAAAATTTTTATTTTCTTATTCAATTGTTCAAGTAAGAAAACTTTTTAATGATCTTAAGAATAAAAAAATAATTTATCAGGATATATAATATGGATAAAATTTATCTAAAAATTATAAAACTTTTGATTCTTATATTCAGTTCTTTTGGTAAAAAACAAAATTTACTATCCAATCTTTTGGTTTGGTTAAATATACAACAAGGAAAAAATGCACCAGTAAATAATGAAATAGAAGTTAAATTTGTCAGTCGTTTTTTGAATTTGAACAAGGACTTGTTAATTATTGATGTTGGTGGGCATCAAGGTTCTTACACGGATGAATTATTAAAAATTTTTCCAGAGGCAAACATAATTATATTTGAGCCTTCACTTAACAAATATAAAGCATTGATTGATAAATATAAAGATAAAAAAAATGTTAGTATTGAAAACTTTGCATTATCCAATATATCAGGAAAGGGGAAACTGTATTCAAATAGTGATTCAGATTCTCTTGCAACACTTTATAAAAGAGAAGAGAAAAATAGAGATAGAATTTTTTCGCATGAAGCAGATATTGAAATAATTCAATTAAGTGAATATTGGAGTAAAAAACTTGATTTTCAAAAAATTGATTTAATAAAATTAGATATCGAAGGGTCTGAATTCAATGTGATTAAAGATTTAGAAAACTATCTTGAAAAAATAAATCTAATACAATTTGAATTTGGTGAAGCAAATATAGGCAGTCGAATATTTTTTAAAGATTTTTGGAAAATTTTTAGTGAAAATAATTTTTCAATTTACAGATATACTCATAAAGGTCATTTGATTCAGATTTATGAGTACTCAGAATATGATGAATTTTTTAGGTATACAAACTATTTAGCAGTAAATAAAAATATCAATTATTAATTTACTTCAAAATCATATGGATTTTGATTTTTAAGCTTTCCTTTTATTTTTAATTTGAGTTTTGTATAAAAACCTTCTTTTATAGAAATTGGATTTAATTTTGAATTTATAGTTATATTTCTTAAAAAATTATTTTTAATAACAAAATTATGAGAAATGTGACTATATTCTAATTTTGGAAATAGGTGAATTCTTTCATTTTTATGATTTAATGCTATACCATGCACAGTATGATCACCCCACCTGTAGATAATTTGTTTCTTTGTCATTGCAATCTTTTTTAATATTTCATTAGTTTCCTTATTTTTCCAAAAATCTACAGAGGTTGCATAAAGATTGGTGTAAGGGTTTCTATGGTTATATATTTTTTTAACATTTAAATTTGTATTATCCATTAAATATTTAGGTAACGTACTATTTGTTGCTCGATGTATATCTTTTGTAAATCGACCAGCCATATAAACAATATTTTTTTCTTTCATACTTTCAAAGACAAAAGGGTCAAACTTTGTTATTTTGATATCTTCATCAACTCTGAGTGCATAGTCATAATCTGAAATTTCTTTCCATATATGATACATGTTAAATCGGCACATATATCTATACCCAAGGCCGTATTTTTCTTCTCCCTCAAGATCGAAATTAACTTTTTCAAAATACTGCGAAACATCTCGGAATTTTATTTTGTATTGATATTTTGAATTAATATATTCCTGATCTTCAATTGAAATATTACCCTCATGAAATAAAATCATATCGGTTGGATTTCCCCTTTTACTATTTATATGTTCATAAATTGAATAATTTCTTTCAATTAAGCTATCGTATTTTGATTTGTTTGAGGGATAACCTCTAGTAAGTGCGAAAATAACAATTTTCATATTTATAAAAATTTTAATAGATTTAAACATTTTCGTAATTGATAAAAATATATATTATAAATACAAACTTATTTGCTTATTTTTTTCTGAATTTTTTAGTAAGGTATTAAAATCTTATTTGTGGTTATAAATTTATTATCTTTATTTTCTATTAATGTATTATTTACGAATTACTTTTTTCAACTTTTTGCGGAAAGAGAAAATGCAATAATTTATAGAGGACTAGAAAATATTGCTGAAGACCTTGCAAGAATTCAATTTCCAATAGATTTTAATATTTCACTATTATTTATTTCTATTATTGTTTCTATCTTTACAACTTTTTTAATTACATTCATGGTTTATAAGTCTGCTGACATCAATAAGCTAGAAACAATAATCAATTCCTTATTAAAACTATTCTTTGTTAACTTGGTTTCAATATCATCTGTTTTATACTTTCTAAGAATTTACAATGCACCAAGAGGGCTACTGCTAATTAACATAATTTCATTTCCATTCCTGTTTGGTTTTATTATTTACTTTTTAAAATATTTTGATTTTGTAAAGATTATCAATAAGAAGATCTTGAGTATAGTTTTTTCGATACTGTCAATATTTATAGTAATTTACATCGTAAATTCAAATATTGAAGATAATTTGTATGTGGAAACAAATTCAAATTTGCCTGAAGCAGATCAAATCAATATTGATACTACACAAACAACATTATTAGAAGAAAAAGATTTAATTGGAGACTATGTATGTTACAAATGGAGTGGAAGCGATAACTATCAGGAATGTATAAAAGGAACTCAGGTAAAGATACTTGATAATTTTGGCGAAAGCTTAAATAATATTGTTCATTTTAATGACGATATATATTTTTTAAATGTTGATGGAATAATTTACAAGAACACAAGTAAAGAAATTTTTCTGGACCTTTCAGAAAAAATATTGTCCAGGATTGTTATCGGAAGAGGAGCAAATGGATTATTTGGCTTAGCTTTTCATCCAAATGATAAATATTTCATAGTTTCATATTCAGATTTAAACAATAATTATATCTTAGAAAAATTTGAATTAAGCGAAAATGGATTACCAAACCTTGAAAGTAATGAAATATTAATAAAGGTTCCAAATGGTAGCTTGTATCATTTTGCTGGAAGCTTATTATGGTCTGACTACTTTAATGATTTTATTGTAAACATTGGAGATATGGATGCTGCTCAAAACCCTATTATTAAGTCTGAAGCTCTATACACCAATTCACCTAGAGGAAAAATCTTACTTTTAGAAAATTTTATTAGCAATCCCGTAATAATTGGAGAAGATAAAGACCATCCTGTAAGAAAAAATATTCTTGGCTTTGGTCTTAGGAACCCTTGGCAGACATATGAATATGGAAATCTTCTGTTTATTCCTGATATTGGCAATACTGTTCAAGAGGAACTAAATATAGTAAATCTAAATGATTTTGCAGATCGTGATTATAAACCCTTTTTATTTGGCTGGCCATATTATGAAGGAGTTACCATTAATAAATACAGGTATACTGAAGTTTCAGTTTGGCAAGATAATCAAAAAGTAGATTCTACTGAGTATATAACTGAAAATTCAATTCAGCCAGTAGTGTTCTATAATCATGATTCACCAGATACTTACAGAGCTGCTTTAATTGGAGGGGTTGTGATTCAAGATGAGAGTAGTGAGTATTTTGAACATTACTTTTTTGCTGAATATTTTGCTAAAGAGATATATTCTTACGATTATAAAAACAACCTTCTATACCATTATCCTTTACCACAAGATTTTGACTCATTCATTACTTCAGTGACGATAAATAAAGAGAAAAAAGACTCTCTCTTAGTTTCCATTGGGAATGGCAACCTAGCTGAAATTTCTCTTCCCGAAGAATAAAATATCTCAATATTTTTTAAAGTATTAATTATTAAATTTTATCTATTATTAAGTTATTAATGTTAGATAAAATTTATAACCACTTTAATTATCGAACTATATTGTTTTTAATAAGCTTGTTTTTTGTTTTTACTTCAATAAATTTGTTTTATCTTTCTTCTGAAGCCCCAGACTACATTTTTTATAAAGATTATTTTGATTATTTTTTTCGTGAAACACCTTCTACAGGAAGAGAGAATGGTTTATTGTATTTTTTTCTTGTATCGTGTGCTGTAAAGCTCCAAGAATTTAATATTACACCAGCAACGGAATTGCATTACATTAGCAATTCTGTAAATGTAGTAAATTTTTCACTTTATGTAATTGGTTTAATAGGTTTATTTAGGTTACTAATTGCAAAAAATTTTCATAAAAATAATATTATTGTTGCTTTTTCAATTCTAAATTTTATGCCTTTTACAATCAAACTTTTATCAACAATGAAGCCTGAAATATTAGCATTTGCAATATTGCCCTGGACTTTGTTTTGTATTGAAATGTTTTTAAAATCAAAAAACTTTAATTATATTTTTTGGAGTATATTTCCAAACATACTTTTGTTATCTACAAAAAATTCAATCATTGCTACAGTCGGTGCAATCTATTTATTCACTGTTTTGAATAATTTTAAAACATTTTACAATAAGAAATTTTTAAAATTTGTATTAATATTTTTTATTTTTTACTCGTTTCTTTTATATGAAGATTATCAATCTAATGGATACTTAATCTTAAACCATATTCCAGAAGGTGGTGCATTGCTTATTCCAACAGAAAACCAAGTCAAATTAAGTTTTATTTACAATGTAAACTTTGCAGATATAATTCAAAAACCTTATAGACATAATCATGCAAATTCATTTATTGGCATTGCGCTTCTAGACCTTTTTGGAGATTATTTTCAGTGGTATTCAAACAACACTAGGTCGTTATATATGTTTGATAACTATACAGTTAAAGGATTTTGGTATTTTGGAAATGTAAAAGAGTTAGTCGGATTATTTTTGGGGATACTTTCTTACATTTTCATATTTAAATATATTTCAAAAAACAAAGATCTTAGATTTTATTTTGCGCTTCCTTTTTTTAGTTTCCTTGTTTTTCTTTTAAATATTTTTGTTAACAGAGATTACTTTGAAACTTCAAGAGCTTCATTGTTTAAATCTCATTATTACTCTTATTTATTCGTAATTACTTTTGCCTTTCTTTTAGTATGTATTTTAAAATGGCGAAATATTTTAAAATTCATTTTTTTAATTTTATTAGTTTTATCTAGTTTTTATTTGTATGGTTTCTTTAAGACATCATATACAAACACACTCGATTATCTATCAGTTAAAAATAATGTAAGTCAGTTTTGTAATACTAACAAATTAATTTTTAATTTTCAAAGTTCAGACGAGTGTGATAATTATACTCAAAACCTCTGTAGTCCAAACATTTTATTGTTTGACTTAAGATATTTGTTTAATGATAGCGAAATAGTTCATTCAAATTATCCATTAGAGTTAATTAATAATGAGGGATATATTGTGGAAGTAAATGATACGAAGAATTGTTTTGATTACGTTGAGAATGGATTTAAATATAAATCAATTTATATAAATCAAATCAAAATTCCTTGGGTAAACATTATGTACTTATTAATTTCAATTTATAGTTTATACAAAGTTAATAAATTATTTATAAATGAAATTAATACAAAATCACCTAATATAGAATATTAACAATGGTTGCTATTTTTGATTCACCTGATTTTCTAACTTCTACAGATCAATTAAAAAAATTTGGATTTTTTAAAAAGATTTTCTATTTAATTCTTGGATTTATTCTTGGATTTATACATAAACACTGTGAGGGAACAATATTTACCGTTCTAATAAATTTTTTCTTAAGAAAAAAAGTTAAATTAAAATATGAAAAACCGTTTTATCTAGGAGTTGAGGGAGATTTAAAATTTTATTTTCCTAATAAAAGAGTAACCAGGCTTCTTGAAGGAATCGAAAAACAAACAAAAGATATTTTTGAATTATATATGTTAGATAAAATTGAGTTTAATTCTGGTGATACAGTAGTTGATTGTGGTGCAAACGTTGGAGAATTATACCAAGGACTTAAAAACAATATTAATAATTTAAATTACATTGGATTTGAGCCTGATCCGATTGTTTTTAGGTGTCTTGAGAAAAACGTTATTTCAAATAATATAAAACTCTATCAGCGAGCTTTATCAAACAAATCAACTATAGAAAAATTATATATTAGTACAGAAGGGGCTGATACATCATTAGTTTATTTGGAGAATAAAGAATCTATAGAAATCGAGACGATCCCTTTAGATGAATTGAATTTATCAAATGTTAAGTTAATTAAAATAGACGCAGAAGGGTTTGAGCTAGAGGTACTTCAAGGTGCGAAAAATACGTTAAAATCAACAAAATATGTTTCTGTAGATTTTGGACCAGAGAAAGGTACAGAAGGAATTAATACTATACCTGAAGTATCTAATTTTCTATACGAAAATAACTTTAGGATGTTTTTTGCAAATACAGATAGGCATATTGGTTTGTTTAAAAACCAACTAGTTGACTGATTTAGGTTTAATTTTATTCAGTATAAATAATTTAAAATTCTTAAAACTAGAAAATTTATCTTTATGGTATTCAAGATATTGTTTTCTTCTATAGTTCAAGAAAAAAAAGAACGTATTAAGTTTGTATATTTCACTAAGTTTAATATTTTTCGGAAAGGTTTTTGTTTTTTTATAATTTAAAGGAGTAAAAAATAAATTATTTTCTTTGCAGTGTATACCACTACCATCAAAACCTTCATTTTGTACATGCGAAACATTTGGAAACAGTGTAAGACCACCATTAATATAAATAGTTTGGTACCAGTATGCATCCCAAACACTGTTTTCACCATCAAGATCTTTTTTTATTGCTTCTTCCCAATAGTCTGCATAACCATAAAATAAAAACTGATTTTTTTCCTTATTATCTAATTCACTAATTAGATTTTTTTCGTATAATTTATTTTCTATAAAAATTTCCCATTTATTTTTCCAAGTTGCCCATCCCCATGGAGAAGTTAAAGAACTAAATGAAGAACCCTTTCTTAAATTGACTAATTGGCGATGACCCCAGCCACTAATTGCCCAAACTTTATTACTTGATTCGTACTTCTCAATTGATGTATTCATGAAATTTAAAAAGTTTTTACCTAAAACTAAATCATCTTCTAATACAATTACTGATTCAAAGTCGTTCAATACTTCGGAAATTCCATTTATTATATTAAATTTACAACCATAATTTTTATCACGAAAATTTACAACTTTATCTAAAAAACCCCAATCTTTTTTCACAATTTCTAAAGTTTTTTTAATAAGTTCATCATTCTTATTATCAAATCCATCAATATAGAAAATAACTTTTGAATCTTTAGATTCTGGATTATTGCGAAGAGACTCAAGCATTCTTTTCATATGCTCTGGTCTATTGAATCCAAATATAACAATTGGAGATAAACTCATATATGAAAATTATATACTTTAAATATTTATTTCTAATTTAAATATCATCATTAAGTGTTAAAAATAATTATAAAATATTAATCAATGATATTTATACTATATAAAAGTGAAGCAATTTAAACAAATTATTCAAGACGTAATTTATATTTCTAAGATTACAAAAACAAAAAATAAAAAAATTTTAACTATAATTTCTGTATTTTTATCACAATTTTCTGCATTAATTGATATTTCCATAATTGCTATCTTTTCTGTTTTAATTGCAGAACAATACACATCGATACAACTTGTAAATAGCATTTTAGATTATTTTGTAGAAAATAAATTAATGATTATTGTTTTAGTTTCATTTAGATATGTTTTTCAGTACTTCCAAAAAACTATCATCTACAAATTAGAGTTGAGTGTAAATAAAAATTTAAAGATTTATATATTAAAAGAAATATTTGATAAAAGAAATTATTCTGTTTCTGATTCATATTATTTTATCAACGTAATATCAATGCATGTTTCATACTTTTTCTCAAGCTTTGCTTCTTTTCTAAATAATATTTTACAAATACTCATTTATACCGCTTACCTTGTAATTACTGATTTAAATACTGTGTTTGTTTTTGGTTTGGGCGTATTGGTTCTTGCTTATCCAATAAAAAAAATATTAGAAAAAGCAAGATTATTTATGCATGAGTCATTTGAAAAAGGTCAGGAGTCAAATAAAGAGGTTGAAAGGGTTGTAGATAATTTATTATTGATAAAAATTTTGAAAAAAGAAAATTATGAAATTGATAGATTTTCAAATACAATTCAAGATTACATTTTTAATCTTTATAATAATTATAAATTTGGTGTCGTGAATTCTTTTTTGCCAAGCTTTTTTACACTGTTTATGCTCTCAACTATTATTGCATTAACATCTTACGCGAGATCATTGACTCTAGACTTCATAGGTGTAACTTTAAGGCTTTTTCAATCTTTAAGTAACCTTACAACTTCATTAAACCAAATAATTAATTCCCATGTACATATCGAAAAATTTTATGAAGTAGAGAAAAATAAAACAATTGAAAACACAAATAATTTCAAAATAATAAATGAAGACATTATTGGCTTAAAAAATGTTAGTTTTAAATATTTAAATAGCGAAATTAATATATTTGAAGATTTGAGTTTTAAAATTGATAGAAACACCCATACAGTAATCACAGGACCAAATGGTTCTGGGAAAAGCACTCTTTTAGGTTTACTTGCTGGTGTTTTTTATCCAAACCATGGAGAAGTTTATTCATTTTCAAATAAATTTGGATATATTGGTGCTACACCATTAATTTTTAATTCTACTTTGCGCGATAACATTATGTACGGGAATGATCTGGAAGTAAAAGATGATCAAATAATTGAAATTCTTAAAACCTTGCAAACCTTCAAAGAAGAACAAAATTATGATTTAAATAACTTAATCAGCAATAAAACGCTTTCAAGTGGACAAATGCAAAAGGTAGCATTTGTTAGAGCCTTAGTTTCAAAGCCAGAAATATTATTGCTTGATGAGGCAACTGCAAATTTAGATGAAAGCTCCAAAGAAACTATTTTTGATATTTTAAATGATCAAAATGTTACAATCATCAATTCAACTCATGATCCAGATAGGTTTAAAAAAGTTGATTTAAATTTAAAAATAGACATTAAAAATGAAAAACGAATAATTGTGGAAAAAAAGATAACCTAAATATGGAAAAACTTTTAGTTATTCATAACAAATATCAAATTCCTGGCGGTGAAGACTCTAATATACACGATGAAATAAGTCATTTAGCCAATGAGTATGAAGTCAAGTATTTAGAATTTAATAATATAGAAAAATTTAGAATCTTTGATTTATTAAGTTTGGCAACAAGAACAAATCTAACTTCTAATAGACTGCTTAAAAAAGAACTAGATAACTTTAAACCAGATGCAGTTTATGTTCACAATACTTGGTTTAAAGCTAATCTTGGACTATTCAAAATTTTAAAAAAAAGAAATATCAATACCTTATATAAGATTCATAATTTTCGATATGATTGTTCTAGATTTTTTCTAGCTTCAAACCATCTACGAGGTAACAGAATTTGCAATGCATGTTTTTTCAGTAAACAAAATAGAATATTCAATAAATATTACGATGATTCATATCTCAAGTCTTTATTGCTAATATTCTATTCAAAAAAACTTTTCAATATAATTAAAAATCATCCATTAAAAGTAATTGTCTTAACTGATTTTCATAGAAACTATTTATCGTCTTTGGGGATACCAGCTTCTAAAATATTTACATATTGTAATCCAATCTCATTAAATGGTAAAAGAGCTGATAATACTAAAAAAAATAAATATGCAGTTTATGCTGGAAGGCTTACAAAAGAAAAGGGAGTAGAAAACCTATTAGATTCTTGGGTTTCTACAAATATTGAAAATTTTACATTAAAAATAATTGGCTCTGGCAATATGTTATCCAAGTTAGTTGAAAAATATAAAAATTCAAATATTGAATTCCTAGGGGAATTATCAAATAAGGACACTTTATTACAAATCAAGGAATCTTCAGTTGTAGTTACTGCTACAAAAATGTATGAAGGACAGCCAAGACTTTTATGTGAAGCATCAAGCTTCGGCGTTCCCTCAATTTATCCTTCATTTGGCGGTATGGATGAATTTTTTCCTAGAGACTATTCTTTTTCTTTCAAACAATTTGATTATGAAGATTTAAAATCAAAATTTTTAGAATTACAAAATGAACATAAACTCATAGAAACTGGTGAAAAAGTATATAAAGAAATATCAATTAAGTTAGATCAAAATGATTTATTAAATCAATTTCGTGAAATCATAAAATGAATAGCATTAGTAAATCTAAAATCTCTGTAATAATGCCAGTAAAAGATGCTCAGGACTCAATTTCAGATTCTATAAACAGTATTTTGATGCAATCTTACGAAAATATTGAGCTGCTTGTTCTGGATGATGCCTCTACTGATAATACAGCAGAAATAATATCACACTTCGTAGAAAAAGATAATAGAGTGAAAATGTACACAAATAATAAAAACCTAGGTTTGACTGTATCTCTAAACATACTTATTAAAAATTCATCAGGAGAATTTATTGCAAGGCAAGATAGCGATGATATTTCTTTATTAGATAGATTAGAGAAACAAATGGAATATATAGTATTAAAAAATTTAGACGGATGTACTACAAAAGCAATCTCAATTCAAGATTTAAAAATACTTCACAATAAATCATGGATTGTACCAAAAAAATTGTTACTAAAATATAAGAATCCTTTTATTCACGGCTCTCTGTTAATTAGAAAAAAAGTCATGGAGGAAATAAATTTCTATAATGAAGATTTTTACTATGCTCAGGATTACAAGCTTTTTACCGATTTAATCAATGAAAAATTTAAAATTAAAATTTTAAACAAAGTGTTATATAAATTAAATACAGAAAATAATATTTCTACATTAAATAAAGAAAAGCAACAATATTTTGCAGATTGTGTTCAGAAAAATATTATGCCGAACCAAATTCGTTAAATCCCTTAATACACTTATCGAGCATCTGATTAAATTTAATTCTTGTATCCCAATTTAATTCTTTTTTTAGCTTTGTGGGGTTTGACACTACACTCACAGGGTCACCATTTCTAAGTAAATTTTTATCAGTATCTACATAATTACTCCAATCCAAATTGAAATAAGTAAAAATATAATTGACCATATCTTTTATTGTATGTCCATTACCAGAACCAATTACATAATCTGAGCTAGTTGCTTTTGTAGTAATTTCATAAATTGCATTGACTGTATCAGAGGCATAAGTCCAGTCTCTTATATAATCTAAGCTTCCTAAAGTTAGATTTTTTTCGGGACTTACTGATATTTCTTTTGCGGACTTGATTATTTTCATGACGAGGTAGTCTTTATTTCTAAATTCTGACTCGTGATTAAACATGATTCCTGAATATATAGGCCAATCATAATTCTTGTATAATTCTTTAACTTTAAGATGGTTTATTAATTTTGCTTCAGCATATGGCGAGTTTGGGTTAAAAGTTGAATTTTCATTAAGAATATTGTCACTTGTTCCAAACATTTCAGATGACGAAGCTTGAAAAAAACGCGGAAAGTTTTTGTTTTTAATGAATGCAGATATTAAATTATCAAAAATATTAACTATCGAATTTTTGTTTTCATTATTTAAAAAAGATTGATAAACAGAACTTGGCCCTGATAAATTGTAAACAACATCAGGATTGATATCTGTAATAAAATTATTTACTTGTTTTTTATCTTCTAAATTTAAGTTATAAATATCTATATTATCAAAGTTTGTATAGCCTAAATATTTTAATTTTCTATAAATTGATATTTCAGGATTTGATCTTGAAATACCTATGACATGTATACTTGAATTTTTTTCAAGTAAATACTTTGTAAGAAAAACACCATCTTGACCTGATATTCCAGTAATTAAGATTTTTTTCATATTTGTAGTTTAAAGCAAGTAATAGAATTAAATATATATATATAAATTTATGAAAATATTTTTGAGCAACATAAATGAATCTTGGGTCGTTGATAGATTTAGAAGTGATTGGTATTTACACAATTCTAAAATATCAACAGATTCTATAAAAAAAGCGGATATTATATGGATAATTTCTCCATGGATATGGAAAAATCTAAAGACTAAATATTTAAAAGACAAAAAAGTCGTATGTTCTATATACCATATTGACTTTGAAAAGTTTACAGAAAAAGATGAAAAAGAATTTTATGCTCGCGACGAATTTGTAGATATTTATCATGTAATTTCTAACAAAACTGTTTTACAGTTAAAAAAACTTACAGATAAAGAAATATTATCAATTCCTTTTTGGGTTGATCAAAATTTATTTTATGAAATTTCAAATAAGAACGACTTAAGACAAAAATTTAACTTCAACAATCAAGACTATTTAATCGGAAGTTTTCAAAGAGACACTGAAGGGAGTGACCTTTTAACACCAAAATTAATTAAAGGGCCTGATATTTTTTTAGAGATTGTAACTGATTTATTTACGCAGAATAAAAACATAAAGGTCGTTTTAACTGGGAAGAGAAGAAATTATTTAATAGAAAATTTTAAAAAAAGAGATATACCATTTAAATATTTTGAAATGGTAAATAGCTCTGATTTAAACGAGTTGTACAACATTCTCGATCTATATCTCGTTACTTCAAGGCTTGAAGGCGGTCCTCAGGCTATTTTAGAATGTGGAATTTCTAAAACACCTATTTTATCGACTGATGTAGGGGTTGCTCCAGAAATACTAAATAAAAAATCTATTTTTAATATTGATGAGTTCAACCAAGCTAAAGTTGATGTTGGATATGCTTATAAAAATAGTCTCAAATTTACTATTCCAGACGGTATGGCTAGTTATATAAAAATGTTTAGGGATTTGTATGAAGGTTAGTATCGGCTCGAGGGTTGTAGAGGGTCCATGGGGCGGAGGAAATTTATTTGTAAAAAATTTAAGTTATTATTTAACCCTAGCTGGCCATAAAGTAATCTACGATTTATCTGAGCCAGATATAGACTTAATTGTTTTAACAGATCCTCGAAGCAGAAAAGAGTCAACTTCAACTTATAACCATGATGAAATAAAACAATATAAAAAATATGTAAAAGAAGACGCTATTGTTGTTCAGAGAATCAACGAATGTGACGAACGAAAAGGTACTAGAAATATAAATGAATTTTATCTAAAAGCTAGTAATGTTGCCGACCATGTAATTTTCGTAAGTTCATGGCTTGAAGACATCTATCTCAACCTAGGCATGAGTTCTAGTAAAACATCAGTTATATTATCTGGCTCTGATGCAAAGATTTTTAATCCTGAAGGATCAGCAGAAGTTGATTCTAAAAGAAAGGTTAAATTATTAACCCATCATTGGAGTTCAAACAGAAATAAAGGTTTTGATACTTATGAACTTATCAATAAGATGATTGATACACCGAAATGGAAAGATAGACTTGAATTTACATATATTGGAAATACAGACAAGGATTATAAACTACATAATACTAAATTGATTGAACCTCTTGCAGGTCAAGATTTATCTAATGAAATTAAAAATCACCACATATATGTAACAGCTTCAATAAATGAACCTTCTGGCAATCACCATATTGAGGCTGCACAATGTGGTCTACCAATTTTATATATTCAAAGCGGTGGTATTCCTGAATATTGTGAAGGTTTTGGTATAGGATTCACTGATGATTTTGAAGAAAAATTAGAAAAAATAATAAAAGAATATGACGAACATAAATTAAATATGAAGAATTATCCTTTTAATGCTGATTTAATGTGCAAAGAGTATCTAGATTTATTTGTTAATTTATTAGAATCTAAACCTTATTCAAGAGTTAAAAAAAATTATATCTTAAAATCTGTATATTTAACCAGACAAAAAATTGTTAAAACATTAAGAGACCAATTATATTTTAAGACAAAACATTTATTTAGTAATATCTTAAGGAATTTAATAAAAAAAAATGGATAAAAAATTTTTTATAGAAGCCCCCAAATCTGGATTAGAGTTTATCAAAAACTTACAAACTGAAGATCAGTTCAATTTTAGACCAGCCAATGATGGATTAACTGTTTATGGTGAAACTTTATCTTTAGGTTTTAGTTGTCTAGCTTTAAAGGCATATTTTATGACATCAGAGTGGGACAAGCTGTCAGAAAAACAAAATATAGAATGGATAAACTTTATAAATTCGTTTCAAGTCGAGAAAACAAAATTTCCAAAAAATTCATTTGTTGACAATGAAATGATTAAAAGTTACACGAACAAAAGTTTTGATAAAAAAGTCAAAGACCAATTTAAAAACATCCTTAATCTTTTACCAAATTATAATTTTGATTCAGCAGATACCAGATTAAATAAAGCAATTAATGCAGAAACTAAGCAAGCTATTTCAACGTTGTATGAAGTTGGGTCATCGAATAAACACAAGATTAATGAAATATATTTTGAGGGGGACAGTGTTGTTGAGTACCTAAATAAACTTGATTGGTCAAAGCCTTGGGCTTCTGGTGCACAATTTTCATCAGTATGTGTTTTTACAACAACTCAGGATCTTGGGCTTAGAAGTGATTTAGAAATGTTTATTGATAATTTAGCTAATGAAACTACCGGCTCTTATTTTACACAAGAACCTAATAGCACAAGAGAAGTAATTAATGGAGCGATGAAAGTTATTTCTGGCCTTGATTGGTTGGGTAATGAAATCCACTATCCCAAACAATTAATTGATTTCTGCTTAAACAACCAACCTATTCTTGAAGGTTGTGATGTAGTTGACTTTGTTTATGTTCTATATAAATGCTCTAAACAAGAAAATTACAGAAAAAAAGAAATATCTATACTTTTTGAAAATATTTTAAATGACTTAATGAAGCTGTACGTCAAAAAAGATGGAGGCTTTTCTTATTTTATAGGAAAATCACAAACTCATTATTACGGTGTTGAAATAACGAAAGGTCATAATTGTGCGGATATACATAGTACTACTTTGTGTATTTGGTCAATAATAATGATATTGAGTTTATTAGAAGAAATTGAGCCAAATATGAATATAATAAAACCTTAGTTAATATTTTGAGGAAATTTTGGTTGATTTAGTTTTAAAAAATAAGTTATTCAAGTCCTCAGTTTTTTTATTTTTTGTATCTGTTTTTCTATTTGCTAGATCTTTTATGGGAATTTATATCTTTGGATTTAGGATTGGTGAACTTGCTATGGGATTCTCGTTATTAGTTTTTATTATTTCGTTAATTACTTTTTTTAAATCTGATTTTTTAAATAATTTAAATAAAAAAATATTTTTTTTAAATTTCTTTCTTATAGGAGCAACCTTTGCTGCAAATACATTTTTTACTGGAAATATAATAAGCACATATACATTCAGATCATCTTCTTATATTTGGACAACTGGTTTTTTATTTTTTGGATACCAGTTTTTTAGAGTGAACAATATAAATAAGAATTTAGTATATGCTGCGATACCAATTTTAATCTACATATATTTCTTTTCAATATATGGATTTCCTCAAATAATAATTGACTTTATATTGTCAATATCTGATAAATTTGAACCTCACAAAGGTTCAGATTTATTGATAATATATGTGACCATTCTCTTTATAACAAATAAATTATTTGTAGATAAAAGACGGGGATTTGAAATTTTTATTTTATTCACAAGTCTTTATTTTCCATTAATGTTGTTTAAAAGTAGGGCATCTTTTATTGCTTTTCTATTTTTTACAGTATGTGAATTATATTATTTTAGAAGTAATTTCAAAAGCAACTATAAAAGAAATTTATTATTAATTTTTCTGATTGTTTTTGTGTTTTTTCAATCAGTATTTTTTGTCTCAGGATCCGGGTTTATTAAAGCTGATGAAATTGAGTCAGAAGTAGAGTATGTTGCAACATATCGAAATGACCCAGATGATGAAAAATTTCGCTTACTCTATATTGCAGAGGACACTTTAGGTTCTAGAACTACCAGAATTTTTTCGAGTGATAATAATTTAAACTGGAGATTACAAATATGGCAAGATGTAATATATGACCTTCTAAATAAAAATCAATTAATTTTAGGATATGGATATGAAGACAAGATTCCCGCAATGTTGGACGAAGGAAGAAGTGGATTAGATAGGCTAAATGAAAACGTCCACAATTATGTAGTAACTTTGCTAGCTAGAGGCGGGATCACGACTGTTGTTTTGTATAGTTTACTTTATTTTATGTTAATTAAAACTTATAAAGCTGAAACTAAATCAAATTACTTTTTAATCTATTTGATTCCAGTTTTATTTAATGCCCTATTTGATGTTGCAATGGAAAATTCTCATTTCCCATTAATATTTTACTTTTTTTCAGGAATGCTCTTTCATAAAAATAAATTATTTAATAATTATTAATGTTTAAAGTTAAAGTTGAAGTAAAAATATGAAAGCATTTATAACTGGAATAACAGGTCAGGATGGCTATTATTTAGCAAAGTTATTACTTGAAAAAGGTTATCAGGTACATGGCACTATAAGAAGATCATCAAATTTTAATACAGAAAGACTAGATTCCCTTATTTCAGATTATGGAAAAGATGATACGTTAAAACTTTATTATTCAGATTTGCTTGATTCGTCATCACTAAATAATTTAATTAATACTATCGAACCAGATGAAATTTATAATTTAGCAGCCCAATCACATGTTGCTGTATCATTTAAAAATCCTTTATATAGCACTCAGACTAGTGTGGTAGGTCCTCTAACCATTTTAGAAGCAGTAAAGAATAGCAAAAAAGACATTAAATATTACCAAGCATCTTCATCTGAAATGTTTGGTGGAGTCGATGAGAGCTCTTTAAATGAAAATTCAAAATTTATACCTAAAAGCCCATATGCTGTTGGAAAAGTTTTTGCACATGAAATAACAAAAGTATACAGAGAGTCATATGATATATTTGCAGTAAATGGAATCTTGTTTAATCACGAATCACCATTTAGAGGAGAGACATTTGTAACTAGAAAAATTACACGTGCAGTTGGAAGAATTAAAAATAATTTACAGAGTAAATTAACTTTAGGAAATTTAGATGCATGTAGGGACTGGGGCTTTGCTGGAGATTATGTCAATGGTATGTATATGATGATGCAACATTCAAATCCAGATGACTGGATTTTAGCCACTGGAGAGACTCATAGCGTAAGGGAATTTGCAAAAATCGCATTTGATGAAGCAGGAATGAATTATGAAGACTATGTTTCTACTGATTCTAAATATCAAAGACCAAACGAAGTTAACCATCTTTTAGGAGACCCGTCTAAAGCAAAAAATGAATTAGGTTGGGAATTAAAAACTTCATTTTCAGATTTAGTTAAATTAATGGTTGAACAAGATCTTTTACTTGCTGAAAAGGAAAAAATTTTAATTAGTAAAGGTTATTTAAAGCCCACCTGGGAATATTCAATAAATAATTAAACTTTATTTTGTAAATACCATTCATATACAGATTTTAAACCTTCAGAAAGTTCAACACTCGGCTTCCATCCTTTTGAGGTTAATTTAGTAGAATCAAGTAATTTTCTTGGATTTCCATCAGGCATATCAGAATTAAAAATTATCTTACCTTTATAATTTACAACATTTTTTATTTTTAAAACTAAATCACTTATAGAAATCTCATCATTACTTCCTACATTTAACACCTGTTCGGAGAATAAGTTATTATTTAAAATATAACCTACAGCACTTGTCAGGTCATCAACGTGCATAAATTCACGTAATGGTTTTCCAGTACCCCAAACTTCAAAAGTATTATCTTTATTCACTTTTGCATTATGCATTCTGTGAATCAAGCCAGGAATAACATGACTATGATCTTCAGAAAAATTATCATTAGGTCCGTATAAGTTAGTTGGCATTAAATTAATTATTTTATGTCCAAATTGTTTTGTTATAGCATCCCCGATTTCAATTGCGGTTAGCTTTGCCATTGCATATGGTGAATTGGTAGGCTCTAGTTTACCAGTAAGTAAACTTTCTTCATTAATTGGAACATTTGCACCTAAAGGGTAAATGCAACTACTACCTAAATTAATTACTTTGACATTCTTGAAGGGTATTAAGCTCTCTAAAATATTGATATTTATTTTCAAATTATCCAAAATAAATTCAGATCTGTTGATGTTATTTGCTTGTATACCGCCAACTTTCGCAGCAGCATTAATTACTATATCAGGGTTTGTAGATTTAATTTTGGCCAATGTTTCAGATTCTGAAAATAAGTCAGTGTCATCTCTTGTGGATGGAATAATTTCACTGTTTGTAATTATTTTTGGTAAATTTTTAACCAAAGATGTTCCTACTAAACCAGATGACCCAAATATAAGTATTTTCATAATTTAACGATATAAATTTATAATAATATTGAATCTTTGTTACTTATTCAAAATCAAAGAGATTCTTTAAATGAATAGTGTGTATAAGATTAAATTATGTGTGGTTTTCTAGGAAAAATATCTAATGTTGATTTTGATATTAGAGAATTAAATGAGCCTAATCAGAATATTATCTGCAGAGGTCCAGATAATACACAAACTCTTAAATTTTCACAAGAAAACAATTTTTGTTCATTAGTTTTTAACAGGCTTTCAATTCTTGATTTATCTGAAAATGCAAACCAACCAATGAGGTCAACGTATTCTGAATCGATTGTAATGTTTAATGGCGAAATATATAACCATAAAGAATTGAGAAAAAATTTAGAGTCTAAAGGTATCAATTTTAAAACAAGCCACTCTGATACCGAAGTTGTATTGCATGGTTTAGATACAGAGGGAATAAATTTTATAAATCAACTAAGAGGGCAATTCTCTATTTATTATTTTGATAATAAAAATAAAAAACATTATCTAATTAGAGATAGGGTTGGACAGAAACCACTGTATTACGGAATTACAGATTCATCTCTTATATTTAGTTCAAATCTAGATTCAGTAAAGCAATTAATAAAACCCAGCACTATAGATTTTAAGCAGTTAAATAACTACATCAAATATGGCATTGTAGGTGGTCAGAACACAATGTATAAAAATATATTCAAAGTACTTCCTGCTGAAATAATAGAAATTAATTTCTCAGGCAAAGTTGATATAAATAGGAAAAAATATTGGGATATTTCAACAAAAGTAGACAATCAAGAATTTGATTTAGAAGAGTTTTTCTCAATCTTTACTGAATCTGTTGAACTTAGATTAAGCGCAGATGTTCCCATTGCAAATTTCTTAAGTGGAGGGTTAGATTCAACTTCAATTATTAAAAATATGTATGAAAAAAATAAAAGCATCAATACGTTTACAGTAGGTTCAGATAGTGAAAAATATGATGAAAGCAAGTGGGCTAAAATAGTATCTGAAAAATACAATACAAACCACCAATCTGTAACTGTTCCAACTAATTTAAGTTTTGATTATGTAAATAATATTATAAATTCAATGGATGAACCATATGCTGATCCATCAATAGTTCCCTCTTATATGATTTCACACGAAATTTCAAAACATTACAAAGTTGCTATTTCAGGTGATGGTGGAGATGAGCTCCTTGGTGGGTATGAAAGAACAAAAATTTCACTCAGAAAATCAAATACTATTAGTGACTTATTTTCAAAAATCTATAAATTTTATCCTACTTACTTAGGAACAGGTTCAAATTTCTTATCAAAAAGTAGTGATCTATCTGTAAAATATAGTTCATTTCTTGAAGATGAAAATTTTTTAAAACTTCTAAACATTAATCCAATAGACACTGATAGCTATATAAATCTAAATAATGAAATAGATGACTATAAATCATTACTTCTTGCGGATTATCAGTTTTTTTTACCAGACATGATGATGTATAAAATTGATAGAATGTCAATGGCGAACTCTTTGGAAGTTAGATCACCATTTGTAGACCATAAGCTCATTGAGTACATTCTTTCACATAATTCAATTTATAGAAAAGACAATGAAAATAAAGTATTACTTAAGAATTATTTAATTAAAGATTTCAACCAAGATTTTGTCAATAGAAAAAAGCAAGGTTTTGTATTTAATTTAGAAAGTTGGATATACGAAAATCTAGATATTTTTTATGATTATTTATTGAGCAGTACAAAATTAAAAGAGTTTGATTTAAGCTCTTTAAATCTATTAAAGATTAATAAATCAAGAATTAACTCACAAAGAATATGGAAATTATACGTTTTGGATAAATTTATTTAGCTATTGATAAGTAATCTTTATAAGTTTTAGATACTAAAACATCAAGTGAATTATTTTTAGAAATGTCATCGAAAGCTTTTTTTGAAACTCTAGTTAAATTATTATCATTTTTTATTTTTGAAAATAAATTTGATAAATTATTATCTATCAAATCATATAAGTAACCATTTTGTTCATTTTCAATTATTTCAGAATGATTTGGAATACTGCTAGCTAATACAATACACCCAGATGACATTGCTTCTAAAACCGTTTTTGGATTTCCTTCGTATAAAGATGAAGTTATATAAAATTTATAATTTGAATAAATCTTCACTAATTCATTATGATTTAAGTTTTCATAAATATTTAAATCAACATCTAATTCGGTTGCTAAATTATTTAAACTTTCAAAATTTTGGCCTGAACCATAAATATCAATTGTTAATTCACCTCTAGTATTTTTAAATTCTTGAAGTAAGTATTCATAATTTTTTTGGTCTTCAAGCCTACCAACACTTAATAATCTATTATTGAATCTATTATCAAATTTATATAAATCAGTTTCATAAACCCAATTTGGTCTAAATTTAATTTTTTTGTTTTCTTTGAGCAACTTTTTATCACTCGCACTTGTAACCGTGTATATGTCTGAAAAAATAAGTGTAATTTTAGTCAACACTTTATATAATAATTTTATTAAAAGGCTCTTTTTCTGATGCTTTGAAAATTCATACATATCATAACCGGTTCTAATTAGTAATTTTTTTTTGTATAAAATCTTACATAATACTGGGACCCATGACCCCAGAAGTTGATGTTGGTGCAGAACATCAACTTTTTTGATTAAATGTTTTATTTTGAAAGGAATTCTGAATGAGTTTATGTATCTTATGATTCGGTTTTTATCATATTTAATTAATGAATATATTGGAATAACTTTCGCTCCTTTTATATCGATATCAAAATCTAAATCTTTATTATCCCCGTAAGTAATAAAAGTAAAATTAACTTTAAATTCTTCGTTCATTTTTTTATATAAATCAAGTTCTCTTATTAAAGTTCCAGAACGATTCCATGTTTCAAAAGAATATCCATAGGTAGAAAAAACTATTATTTCCATACAGTTTATAATATTCATTTATATCATTATGAAAACAATTTATGAGACAAATATTACATAACTGTAATATGTAATAGAAAATGAAAAATGTTACTTATATTTATGCAGGTAATAGAAAAATCAAATATTTGAATAATAGTTTTCAGGCAAAAGATTTTTACTATGGAATATTTGCTTTTGATAAAGATAAATATAATATAAAAATAATTGAGATGGAGGACCACAGAGGTTTACTAAATAATTTTCTAAGTATTATTGATAAAATATTTCAAAAAATTTTCAACCTCCCTTTTTATTTCTCGAAACTTACAACAGTTCAAAACTTAAAAATCTTGAGAAATTCAAACTATGTAATATTGGTTAACGAATCAGTAGGCTGTTCTTCATTATTATTGCTTATAGCCTTAAAAATTTTCAGTAATATAAATTCTTCTGTATTTGTTATGGGTTTATACAGCAAGAAATTAAATTATGAAAAACTTAGGTATTTTCATAATTTAATTATTAAATTTTTTGTTCTTTTTGTAGATAATGTATTTTTCTTGGGCAAAGGAGAACTTGAAAGGGCAAAGAAAATTCATAGAAATAGTTCAAAATTAATATACTTTCCTTTTTGTATTGATACTAATTTTTGGATTCAAGAAGTTGAAAATATACAAGAAAGAAAAAGTAATGATATAATTTTTGTTGGTAATGATGGCAATCGAGATATTAAATCCTTAATTGAGATTGCCAAAAACATACCTGAACTTAAATTTATATTTGTATCAGACAACAAGCTTTTAAAAAAACTTCAACTACCAAATCTTACAATTTTTAATGGTTCTTGGGCAAATAACCTCTTAACAGACATGGAACTAAAAGCTTTATATGAATCATCAAAATTGACAATTATTCCTTTGCTAAATTCTTCTCAGCCATCTGGTCAAAGCGTTGCCATTCAATCAATGGCTCTTGGTACACCAGTAATGATTACACAAACTGAGGGATTTTGGGATATTGATCAATTTAAAGATAATGAAGACCTGTTTTTTGTAGTAAATAATGAAGTTAGTTTATGGGAAGAAAAAATTAAGAAAATATTATCAAACGATAAGCTAATGGCTGAGGTCAGCATGAGTGCTAAACAAAAAATATTAGATAACTACAATTTAGACAAGTTTTATAAAAAGTTATTTCAACACATTCATATTTAAATTTTTTTAATAATTTTTGAGTTGAAGTAATTGTTAATATTAATATATGAAAAACGATGTGATACAAATCTGTGGTCCCTATCCAGATGGTTTCACAAAAGCTGCAATTAGCTCAGATCCAAATTATGTTTTTACAAATGATTCAGATTTTGCACCTGTAAAGGTTTGGGACATTGATAGTAACTCTGTTTTTGTAAATTCATTTACGGAGTGTGAACACTATGTATCAGGAGGTTGGAATTACTTTCCAGAACAACAATCTGAGTATTTACTTCAAAATCAAATTGCTATGTTATTAGCTTTTGCATTAATTACTTATATCTTTATTAAAAGAAAAACAAAATTAAAAAATGATAAATAACATTAAAAACCAAAAAAAAATTGTTATTTTATTTTTAATACTATTAATTTTTCTTCCTTGGTTTAATTCCAATTATTTTGATGATATAAGCCCAGTTGAGTTAGGTACTGAAGATACTAGTTTCTATGAAATCAACCCATGCCAAGTTTCTTTGGCAGAGTATTTAAATGTTGACGTTCAATCAAGTTATCAAAAACATTATTTCTTTAGGTACAATAATTATTCTTCAATATCTTGTTTTGGAAGAATTTCAGGAATCGCTTTATTCAATAACACTTTTTATTTGTCAATAGGAACTAATGCTTATATTAATTTCATATTACAGAGCATATTCTGGATGCTTCTGATCTCGTTGATTAAGAAAGATAACCAATTAGTTAAAATAAAATTTAAAAATACCTCACTGTTTTTTAC
>MDSV01005788.1_pt1 | contig 29600 bp, 22 predicted proteins | sample 810851 | NCBI WGS metagenome assembly MDSV01 (sample SAMN05326640, study PRJNA326480) | marine metagenome | isolation source: seawater | place: Atlantic Ocean: North East | collected 2012 | reverse complement strand
ATTGATTTTAATGATACTCAATGGAATAAAATTAATTTAGATCCAGACTTTGAGGATAGCTTATTTTTCGAAAATTTATATTTCGGGAATCAATCTATACTTGAAGACGGAACCGTATGGTTCAGAACAAAATTTGATGTAATAAATCCTACTGCTAAACATAATTTAATCTTTTCTATAGGAATTGATGATTTTGATCAGACATTCATTAATGGACAAAATATTGGAAATACTTTTCTAAATCTTGATGAACGAAATTATACCATCCCATTGGGACTATTAAAAAAGAAAAATAACGTATTAGCAGTTCGATTAACAGATTTTATGCTAGGCGGAGGTTTTAGAGGCCCTGCCTATGTGCTTTCAGATTCTGATTCGATTGGCTTGCCGTTTAAGGATTTTAGATACAAACACCAGGCAATCATTTCCAATGGTTATTTGATGGTTCACGACTATAATGAAGAGGATCTTCAAAAAAAAATTGTCAATGGTGAAAATAAATTTTTAAAAGCATATAACCTTAATGATCCAAATGAATATTCTATTCTTTATCATAGAATGTTAAAGCCAACAATACCCTACGGGATCAAAGGTGTTATCTGGTATCAGGGAGAGTCTAATGTCCGAAATTATAAAGAATATACTGTTCTTTTAGATGGAATGATAAACGATTGGAGATCCCATTGGAATGATGACTTTTCATTTTACTTTGCTCAGATTGCTCCATTTATTTATTCCACTTCAGAAATTTCTCAAGGTCTAAGAGATGCCCAAAGAAAAATTTTGAATGTGACTCCCAAAACGGGTATGGCAATCTTATTAGATATTGGAGAGGAGAATGATATTCACCCTCATAACAAACAAGATGTTGGAAAAAGATTGGCTCTTTTGGCATTAAATAAAGACTATGGATTTGACCTAGTGGACTCAGGTCCACTTTATTCAAATCATAATGTAAAAAATGAATACATTGAGATATCATTTGATAATTTAGGATCTGGATTAATTGCAAAAAAACCATTACTTGGCTTTGAAATTTCAGGTCAAGATGGTATTTTCTATACTGCCGATGCTGAAATTAAAAATGATATATTAAAAGTTTATTCATCGGAAGTAAAAAAACCAAAAGATGTTAGATATGGATGGAAAAATTATTTCGAGGCTACTTTGTTTAATCGAGAGGGGTTACCTGCCTCGTCTTTTACTACCTCAGATCAATAAAATAATATGCTTATTTTTTTTACCCTATCTTTTATTTGCCCAGTCTTATATTCCTATCAAGACAAAACCAATCGAATGGAAGGGGCATTGGATAACTGCTGTTGGGCAAAAAAACGAGCCCAACAATTGGACTGCATTCGGGAAAACCTTTGAGGTTAAAAAAGTCCCTGCCAAGGCCATGGCCAATATTGCTTGTGATTCAAAATATTGGATGTGGATCAATGGCATATTGGCTGTATTTGAGGGGCAACTCAAAAGAGGGCCCAATCCCAACGATACCTACTATGACGAAGTAGATATCAGTCCATTTTTAAAAGTAGGTGACAACAACATTTCCCTCTTGGTTTGGTATTTTGGAAAGGAAGGTTTTTCACATAAGAGCAGTGGTAAAGCCGGATTGATTTTTGACTGCCAGACTCCAGATTTTGAATTGATTTCAGATAGTAGTTGGAGGGCAGTCATTAGACCTGAATTTCAAACCGCTGGCCCTCCACTTCCCAATTGGAGATTACCCGAGTCAAGTATAAAGTACGATGCTCGAATGGGTAATTTTGAATTCATCAAAAATCATCAAAAAACCCAAAAGTGGGATAATACTATATCTTTAGGGTCTTACCCAGTTTCTCCTTGGAACAATTTGGTCAAACGTCCTATACCCCAGTGGAAAAACTATGGCTTAAAGCAATATGAAAACTCTATGGAGTTTCCTTTCATAAGCACCGGAGACAAGATAGTTTGCGAACTTCCTTACAATGCCCAGATCACGCCATTTTTTAGGATTGAAGCTCAAGAGGGTCAACTGATTACTGTTAAAACTGATCATTATAAAGGAGGAGGAGAGATCAATGTAAGAAGTGAATACATAACTACTAATGGGGAGCAAGCCTATGAAAATTTTGGTTGGATGAATGGTGAAGAGGTTTATTACATCATTCCCAAAGGAGTAAAGGTGATCGATCTATTGTACAGGGAGACCGGTTATGATACCGAATTTTCGGGATATTTTAAATCAGACGACGTATTCTTCAATACACTTTGGCAAAAAGCCAAAAGAACACTTTATGTCACCATGCGAGATACTTATATGGATTGCCCGGACAGAGAGCGATCCCAATGGTGGGGTGATGTTGTCAATGAAAGTGGAGAGGCCTTTTATGCCTTAGATCTCAAAGGTCAATTGCTAACCAAAAAAGCAATTTTGGAATTGATGGCTTGGCAAAGGGCAGACAACACCATTTATTCCCCTGTTCCTAGTGGTAATTGGGAAAAAGAACTGCCGGGTCAAATGTTGGCAAGTGTGGGATATTTCGGTTTCTGGAATTACTTTTTGAATACGGGGGATTTAGAAACCCTTAAAAAAGTTTATCCGGCAGTAAAAAAATATATTGATGTTTGGAAGTTGGATAAAAATGGAATACTCATTGACAGAATTACAAAAAACACAAAAAAAGCATGGTATTGGGGAGATTGGGGAGTTAATGTTGATAAAAAATTACTTATAAATGCATGGTATTTTCTTGCACTGAAAGGGTATCACCTGATGTCATTAGCAATAGGAAATCAAAATGAGGTCAGTTGGTCTCAACAAGCCATGTCAAATTTTAAGGAGGCTTTTAATCAATTTTTTTGGGATGAAGATAAATACAAGTCCCCCAATAATTTTGCTGAGGTAGATGACCGTGCCCAAGCTTTAGCAGTCGTCTCCGGTCTTGCCGAGGTGGATAAGTATGATGTTTTGAGCAATATTTTTCTTTCTCAGGAATTTGCTAGCCCCTATATGGAAAAGTATGTTTGTGAGGCCCTATTTCAAATGGGTCAAGGGGAATATGCCCTTGAACGATTAAAAAAACGTTTTAAGTTTATGGTCGAGAATGAGAAACATTCAACCCTCTTTGAGGGCTGGGGTACCGGTAAAGATGGTTTTGGTGGCGGCTCTAGCAATCATGCCTGGAGTGGAGGTGGCTTGACGATTTTGTCTCAATATGTATGTGGTCTTTATCCTTTGGAACCTGGATGGAAGAAATTCATGGTCAAACCGAATCTTGCTGGGTTATGCTATGCAGAAACAGGAAATATTACCATGGCAGGAAAGGTTGCGATTGGCCTAAATAAAATCAACACAGGGATGGAAATTAAATTAACCGTTCCAAATCAAAGTGAAGCACATTTATATGTTCCCATATTATATAAAAAAGTTTACATCAACGGCAAAGCCAAAAATTCAAAAAAGAATGATGATCAATATAATTTGATCAAACTTACAGGGGGAACTTATAAAATTCTTTATAGTCTAAACTAATTCCCCAATTGGTTTGTCTTTGGTTATAAAATATCTCAATTCAGATAAATCGATTTATGAATTTTCATTTATTGAGAAGAACGATCACAGGATGATGGTCGGAGGCCCAGCCTCCCATGGGAGTTTTCTTGTAAAGGTGCCTGGCTTGGAAGGCTTTTAAACCCTTAATGAAGATATAATCAATTCTCCTTTCACTTATTTTTTCGACATTAAAGCCATTGGAGGTACCATAATAAGGGTCTGATACTGCAAGATTTTTTTGTACATCTTCAAAATCAGATTGCATTTTTTGGATGGGAGCTTGATTTGGGGTCAAGTTGAAATCTCCCGTGATTATAAGTGGCAAATTTTCTTGATTCAGTGCTTTTACCTTTCTGGTGATTAAATCAATTGATTTTGCTCTAGCCAATACACCTCGGTGGTCAAAATGAGTATTGAAAACCCATATTTTATCTTGGGTCACTCTGTTTTGAAACAGACCGTAAGTGCAGATCCGTTCCAAAGAGGCGTCCCAGCCTTTAGAGACAGTATCTGGAGTTTCGGACAACCAAAAAGTATTGGATTCCAAAAGCTTGTATTTTTCTTTTTTGTAGAAAATTGGACTGTATTCACCTTTTGTTTTTCCATCTTTTCTACCTACACCGATATGTTTATAGCTTTTTAATGCTCCAATCAAATCTTGCAATTGGGGGTAAACCACTTCTTGCAACCCCATAAAATCAGCATTTTCATCCTTCAATAAAGAAGCCACAGTCTCCTTTCGGTTTTCCCAGACATTCATGCCATCCTTTGGGTTGTTGTAGCGTATATTATAGGAAATGGCTTTGATTGGTTGAGTCTGTTTAAATAATGCAAGGGTCAAAATCAATAAAAATCGGATCATGATTATCTGGTTTTTAAAAAGGAATTAAAGTTTAAATTTCTAAAAAAAACATAGATTCCAAAAATAAATAATATAATACTGAGAATTATCCCAATTTAAGATAGTAATTATCCTTAAAAACCACCTGGTTTTATTTTTTTGTCATGTCTATTGGGAGGGTAAAAGGTTTTCCCTATAATTCCATTGGCTAGAGATGTTATTCCATATTTATAACCCAAACGGTGGGTGATAATTTCTAAAGTATCATTTGGTTTTTCTTCTATGGGTCCAGTATAAATCTTCCAACCCTTGTAGGGAGCCTTTTCTGAAGAATAGCGGTAACCAATTCGTCCTCCTGGAGTTGGACAACTTAAGGTTACTTTACCCTTTTTGATATCAATTGTGGGGGCTCTAGTCAATTGGGCTTTGCCATTTGGATAAAAAGTCTTGATCAAATCTACTTCTTTTATAAATCCTTTGTCATCAATGGCTTTTATCCAACGATCACATTCTGTTCTTAGTGAGGCTAAAACATCAGCAAAGAGAGGGTCATCTGAAATGTTACTCAATTCGTGGGGATCATTTTCTATATCAAAAAGTTCTTCTTCCACTTTTGATTTTCTAAACCATTGGGCTTGGTTCTCATCCAAGGTTCCGGCATTTCGCATACGAAGGAGCTCTTGCATGACTTCCATTTTTTCACGATAAGCCAGTGGAAGGTAGTAAGGGCGGTGGGGGTGAAAGTTTTTCAAATATTTAAACCGCTTGTTTCTTACCGCACGAATCATATCCACGCTTTCATCAAAACGATCGGCATGACCGTGAATAAAAGTTCTAGGGGTTTTGGAAATAAATACACCTTCAAAAGCTTGTCCTTGCATGTAGCTTGGTATTTGAATTCCTGCCATTGACAAAAGGGTGGGAGGGAAATCAACAAAACTGATCAATCGACTATCCCTTTCACCGGCCCTAGAGCCTTCAGGGTAGCGGATGATGAGAGGAACATGAAGTCCAGAATCATACAGCAACCTTTTTTGTCTTGGGAGTGGTCCTCCGTGATCTGAGTACCAAACAATAATGGTTTGGTCCAAAAGCCCATCCTCTTCCAATTGTTCTAGAATTTTCCCAACCCCTTTGTCCATTCTTATGATATTGGTGTACATTCGCCTCATAGCGTTCTGTCCAATTTCGTTTTGTGGGAGGTAGGGAGGGACTTCAACCTTTAAATCCTTTGGAACCATAATAGGTACATGGGAATTTTTGTATTTGGAATCCGATATCTTAACACTTCTTTGGGGGGGGAATTCAACCCCATCAAAAATTTGCTTTTTAAAATCCCACATTTTTGATTCGTGACTTACTCCAAAATTAAATATGGAAAAAAAGGGGGTTTCTTTGTTGGGTCTATTCCTCCAATGTGCATAGATACTAGACTCGTCCCATGCTAGCTCTGATTTGAAAAACTGATAATCTTCTTTGGCATTATTAGTGGTGTAATATCCATTTTCTCGCATGATTTCACTGACCATTTTCACCTCTGGAGGTGGGACAGCTTGATAGTCTATAATTCCAGCTTCTCTGGCAGCAGGTTGTTGATTAAGGGTGCGCATATTTTGGGCCCCAAAGGAGTTCGGATATAATCCGGTGGCCAAAGTAGCACGGCTGGGGGAACAAACTCCCGATACAGAGAAATTGTGAGTATAAACTACACCCTCTCTGGCCAAGCGGTCCAAGTTGGGGGTATTGGCTCTAGAGTCTCCATAAGCATTAAGGTAATAGGGACTTAAGTCTTCTGCTACCAACCATAGAATGTTGAGAGGTTTATTTGTTTTGGAAATTTTGCAGTTTATAAGTAACAGAATACTTATAAATAAAATACTTAATTTAAATTTCTGCTTCATTTTTTATTTAAGGTTTGATAAATCCTCCCACAGCCTAAACATTCAAAATCTTCATAATCAAATAATTTTATGACAGTTAGAAGTAGCAAGTCTATTAATCTTGACATAACTATCCATACAAAAAATACGATTTTTTTAATTTTTTCGAGCATGAAAGTCCAATTAATTCCCATTCATGCTGCCTTTTATGCGAAGAGTTTATTTCAGCCTATTGTTGGGAAGAAAAAGACTACTTTTTCATTTTCGTATATTTAGAATTATAAACGGTTGTATCATGATTCAAAAAATCCTATTTGGTGTTATAGCTTTCGTATTTGTTTACCATCTTTCTGCTCAAAAAACTACTCCAACTATCAAAAATGAGGCAGATGTCCCCTTATATGAATTACCCCAGCTACTCACTACAGAGAATGAAAAACAAATAGATACTTCTTTGGAATGGGAGCGTCTGAGACGTCCTGAGATCCTTTCCTATTTTGCAAATCAGGTTTATGGAGTATCTCCAGATAAACTTAATTTTCAAGAAGTGGATGTCTTAGATAATGAGCCAGCTGCATTGGGTGGTAAGGCCATCCGTAAGCAAGTAAACTTAAATTTTAAAAAGGGAAATAAATCCATTAGCATATCCTTGTTAATCTATTTACCTAATAAAAAAATTAAATCGCCGGTATTTTTGGCTTATAATTTTAAAGGAAATTATTCTGTGAATACCGACCCAGCTATTTTAATCAATGGAAAAAAAGAAACTGAATTGAGTAAGGAAGAACTCAAAAAATTTAATGTAAGTGATAGAGGAGGGCGAAGCTCTAGATGGGCTATAGAGAAAATGATTGATGCGGGTTACGGTTTGGTGACGGTAGATTATAACAATGTAGATCCCGATCAAAATGATTTTTCCGATGGGATTCATTCGCTTTTTTACAAACCTGGACAATTGGCACCTGCTAAAAACGAATGGGGCTCACTCTCGGCATGGGCATGGGGAATGTCTAGGATAATGGATTTTTTGGAGACTGAATCAATGATAGACCACAAAAAAGTGATACTTTTCGGACATTCTCGTTTGGGAAAAACTGCATTGTGGGCAGGGGCAAATGACCATCGTTTTAGTATTGTGATTTCGAATAATTCCGGATGCGGTGGGGCAGCACTATCCAGAAGGAGATTTGGTGAAAAGGTTTCAGACATCAATACCAACTACCCCCATTGGTTTGCCAAAAACTTTCACAACTTTAATGAAAACGAAGCCGCATTGGCGGTCGACCAACATATGCTCATTGCACTAATAGCTCCAAGGCCAGTCTATGTGGCCAGTGCAAGTCAAGATGCATGGGCAGATCCGAAAGGTGAATTTTTGGCGGCCAAAGCGGCATCACCCATCTATCGACTCTATGGAAAAAAGGGTATTGAAAGTGAAAAATTACCACCCGTTAACACCCCTTTTCACGGAGCTATAGGGTATCATTTGAGAAATGGAAAACATGATGTTACTGACTTCGACTGGCAGCAATACATTGAGTTTGCTAATATGCACTTCGAATCAAATTAGTCAATGGTGCTTCCCCACCAGTCCTCATTGGGAAGATAATTTGGATTAAGTTGAAATGCCCTTCTTTTTTCAACTTTTAATTTCATTTTTTGTTTGTTTTGAAGGACCCATTCTTTCTCCTGCTTATCATCGTGAAGTGGATCTATCTTAGGAATTTTTGCCCCTGTTGAGCTGAGCCAATTTTCCAATTCACTTTTTAAAGCCATTCCATGTTCCGGAAATTGATCAATAATATTTTTTGTTTCTCCCATGTCTTCATTAAGTTCATATAACTCGTTTTTTCCATCTTCAAAATAGTGGATCAGTTTCCAGCCTCCTTTTCGAATAATGGCACTGGGATCCCCTCCCTGATTTCCGTAATGAGGATAATGCCAAAAAATAGAACGCTCCTTAAAATCTTTATTCTTTAAAAGTGGTACCAGACTTTTTCCATCTACACTAGTGGGGTTTTCGATCCCCGCCAATTCCAATAATGTGGGGAACAAATCCGCTCCAGTTACAGGTGTATCCACTATTTTTACGGGATTTTTGATTTGGGGGGCTTTGATAAAGAATGGGATACGGGTGCCTGCTTCCCACTGATAGCCTTTACCACCGCGCAATGGAAAATTACTCGTTGCATAATCATCGCCAGCCGACACACCCCCATTGTCGGATACAAAAACAATAACCGTATTTTTATCCAGGTTCAGTGTATCCAAGGTGTTTAAAACATGACCCACAGCTTCATCCGTTTGCTCCAATAGACCAGCATAAACAGGATTATCTTGTTTGATTCTAATAGGCAACCTTTTTTCCATTTTAAACCCTTCTTCCAAAACCCCTTGACTTACAGCCTTTTTTTGGTATTTGATCCATTTTTCTTTAGTGGTTTGAATGGGTGCGTGAACGGCATAAAAACTCAAATACGCAAAGAAAGGTTTGTCTTTGCTTCCCTTTATAAAATCAGCTGTCTCTTGGGCCAATTTCATGGAGAGTGTCATTCCTTTTTCCTCTGTTTTATCTTCTAAAAAAGGGTTGTTAAAAGGAGAAAAGTATCCACCTGAATAGGGCCCCCCCCTGTGGTATCCCCCCTTGTTGATTTCAAAACCGTGATCGGTAGGAAGTGATTGCTGTTCTTCAGAACCCAGGTGCCATTTGCCGGCAAAAAAAGTTCTGTACTGCTGCGTTTTAAACACTTCAGCTAGTGTTGTCATCTCAAATGGGAGGTGCTTTATATATTCACTGGGCAACAATATGGTCTTACGTCCCACTGCCCTCCATTCTGTTCCGTATTTTGCACCAATCCAATCGGTTATGCCATGAACCGTTGGGTACATGCCAGTCAATAAGCTTGCTCTAGAGGGACTGCAAACCGAGGCATTGGCATGTCCTTGTGTAAAGTGCGTTCCATCATAGGCGATTTTGTCGATGTTCGGTGTTTCATAAAAATCACTCCCCGTAACACTCAAATCCTTATGGCCTAAATCATCTACTACAATGAACAGAAAATTAGGAGGAGGTGCAGTTTTTTTACAACTCCAAAAAGTAAACAAAACCAGTGTAAAAGTTATAAATCTCATATGTCAATTATTCTTTAAAGCTTCGGATGCTCTCGATTAATACCGTGCCTAAAATCAGTACACCTCCAAAAATTGTATTTAAAGCAGGATATTCTCCTAGGACAATCATTCCTATGATGATCCCATAAACTGGCTGTATACTACTTATTATGCTAGCAGTACTAATTGTAAAATTCCTAAAACTGTAAATAAATAATGTGTGACCTGTAGCGGTGGTCAGCAATGCAAGAATTAAAATTGCAGGAAGAGACGACTGCAAGCCTGTTATATCGTAAACGAAAAATACCGGGGAGAGCAATACAGAAACAATGATCAATTGGTAAACCATCAAAATAGATCCCTCATATTCGGTTGACTTAGATTTCATGTAGATGTTCCTGATAGAATAACATAATGCTGAAAAAACTCCAAAACCTATGGCTTTAAATTCATCGTTTTTCAAACTAAATTCTGGGACCAAAAAATAAATACCCGTCAAAACCATCAATCCCAAAAGAAGATTTGATTTTTTGAATTTAATATTTAGCATCAGGGGTTCTAGAAAAGCAGTAATAATTGGGTAAGTAAATACAGAAAGCATTCCAATGGCCACACTCGAAAGTTTTAAGGAAATGAAATAGGCGATCCAATGGATTCCCATCAAAACTCCACTTAAAAAAACAGTTCTCTGGTCTTTTTTATGAATTTTAAAACTCAATTTTTTCCACCTACAGAAAAGGTATAAAAAAACACCTCCTATCAACGCCCTTAGAAGAATGATCAAGGGAACGGGGAGGTCGATATACCTTCCTAAGGTTCCCGATGTGCTGATTATTAAGACAGCAAAATTAAGTTGAATTAGATTTTTTAAATATTGTTTTTTTTGCATCAAGCCAATTTATAAAATTCTTCCCATCCATTTCTTGGGGGATAACCTTTTAAAAGTTGATTGGCTAAATCGTTATTTGTGATGGTTTTTGTTTGTCTGTCAAACAGAATGGTTTGGTTGAGCTGTTGGGCAATCGTACCAAGGCAAAAAACTTGACTTAAAGGAGCAGACACCTCGAAGGGAGATAATGTATTTTCTAATCCACGGCATGCATTTATAAAATTCATAAAGTGATTGGTTTCACTTTTGTGGTATTCCGGCAAGTTATTTTGAACGTCTTTTGCATTTTCATCGGGAAGTATGCTCAATGTCCTACTGTGGGAGCCACCCTTAAAGGTAAGGTCTTTACCATAGATCACTTTTCCAGGCTTGATTTTTTTGGGGATTACCATTCCTTTATTGGTTTTTGCTCCAGTATCAACCTCAATATCTTGGTAATTCTCAGGTACTTCTGGCAGGTTTTCCACACCGTCTTGCCAAGTGACTTTTACCTTAGGCATTTCCCCCCTCTTGGGAAAATAAAAGGCCAATGTAGAGGATTGGGGATAAAATAAATTGTTGTGTCCTAATAATTGCTTGGGTTGAATTTTTTCTGGGAGTCCAAGATCGAGAAACTGATGAAAGCCGTCCATAATATGAGCACCCCAATCACCTAGGGCACCGTTTCCAAAGGCATACCAACATCTCCATTGGCCATCTATAAAATCCTTGTGAAAATCATGGTAGGGATAAGCCACATGCCAAGCATCCCAATCCAAAGTTTTTGGGACTTTACCTCCTACTGGGAATTTCTTCATCTGAGTGTTCCATCCATGCCATCGGCGACGCCCATTCATGTGCGCAGTGATTTTTTTAACGTCCTTAATCACTCCCTTTTCAACCCATGTTTTAAACTGGTAATAATTGTCTTGACAATGCCCTTGATTACCCATTTGGGTAGCTACATTGAATTTTTTAGCCGCTCTAATTAACATTTCCGATTCATCAAAAGTTCTAGTTAGAGGCTTTTCTACATATACGTGCTTTCCTAGAGACATGGCAAGAACAGTGATCGGAAAATGTGAAAAATCTGGAGTAGCAACACTTACAGCATCAATCTGATCTCCCATTTCATTAAACATGGCTCTAAAATCCTGATATCGATTTGCTTTTTTATGGATACCCATCGTTTTGAGTGTCTTTTTTCCTCCCATATTGATATCACAAAGTGCGATCACATTCGCAGCACCAGTAGCATAAAGGTCTCTCACTACACTTGTCCCCCTATTTCCAATGCCACAACAGGCCAAATTGACTTTATCATTAGGAAGGACTACTGCCTTTTGAATAACTTTTCCGGAGGAATCTCGAATTTCTTTCTTGGCAAAAAGAACATTGCTAGGGAGAACAATTAGTGATCCAATGGATATAGTAGTTTTTTTAATAAAGTCTCTTCGGTTTTTGTTCTCTTTATTATTTATTTTTTTCATAAAATTTTATTTTTCGATAGGTAGGGGGTATCCTAATTTTCAATCGGTTTATAATAAGACCTGTGAAACATTTTCAACAAATTGATCGTTATCTAATATAGAATTAAAAATTTTAAATAAAAATCAGATTAAATCATAACTTTGTAAACCATTCATACGATACTGTTAAATAAAAATAATTAATGAAAATTTTCACTTTCCTATTGCTTTTCATTGTGACTATAACAACAATATTTGCTCAAGAGTTCCAAGGTAAAGCGTACTATTTGTCAAAAACCAAAATGGATCCAAAAACTTGGGAAAATATCCCGCCAGAGAGAAAAAAAAGGTTTATGGATCGTATGAATTCCAATATGGAAAAGAATTTTGAATTGGATTTTAACAGTACTGCTTCCCTGTTCTACGAGGAGGAAAGTCTAGATAACTCTGAGCGGAACGGGCGATTTAATTTTATGTCCTTTATGAATCCTTTTCAAGGCGTTTTACACAAAGAATTTGCGACAAAAACTTTTACCAATCGACTGGAGCTTTTTGGAAAAATTTTCTTGATTAAAGACAGTCTCCTAAAGAGTAAGTGGGTGCTTTCAGGGGATTCAAAGAAAATAGGTAATTATACCGCTTATAAAGCGACAATGAGTAGGGAGGTGATCCAAGAGGTTTTTCAGTTTGGCAGGCAAAGTGCTGGAGAAAGTAAACCCAAAATGAAGACGGTCAATATCACTGCTTGGTTTACCCCTCAGATTCCTGTTTCAACAGGTCCTGCTAAACACGGTGGTTTACCAGGGCTTATTCTTGAGGTTAACAGTAATAATACCACCGTACTCTGTACCAAAGTAGTCATTAATCCTAAAGAAAAAATGAAAATCAAGGTTCCTAACAAAGGAACTGTCGTAAACTCTGAAGAGTACAATAAAATCCGTGCACATAAGATAGCAGAAATGCGTGAGATGTATGGCAGAAACCGTGGACAAGGTGGAGGTGGCGGACGCTTCAGATCTCGTTAATTTTAACTAGTAAAATTTGAGAAAATTATATCTAATAGGACTTTTTCTAATTACCACCTTGAATACTTTTGCTCAAAATATTGATCTAGAGGGAGTTATTAAAGACGCTGATGGTAATCCTATTATGGGGGCCAATATTGTTGCTATTGAAAAAGAAACTCAAATTCTCGATGGTTTTGGAATTTCAAATGAAATGGGCTTTTACAGATTGATCTTAAAAAAAGCAACAGATTATGAAATCAAAATATCATTTATAGGGCTGAAAGAAATAGCATTTATATTCAATGAAAAAAATAATATAGAAAAAAACTTTGTTTTAGAAGATCAACCAGAATCCTTGGATGAGGTAGAATTGGTTTATGAGATGCCTGTAACCATCAAAGGAGATACGATTATTTATAATGCTGATTCATTTAATACCGGCTCGGAAAGAAAGCTGGAAGATGTTCTAAAAAATATGCCAGGAATTGAAGTCAATGATGAGGGGCGTATAGAAGTGGAAGGAAAAGAAGTGACAAAAATCACGGTAGAGGGAAAAGATTTTTTTGATGGGGATTCAAAATTAGCCACCCAAAATCTGCCCTCTAATGTTGTGGGTAAAGTGGAGGTTTTAAGGAATTTTTCTGAGGTTAATCAATTGAGAAGTGTTACCAACAACGAAGATAATGTAGCCATTAACATAAGCTTAAAAAGTGGTAAGGATAAATTTTGGTTTGGAGAGTTGGGGGGTGGAGTTGGAAATAATGATAGGTTCGTTGCTGCTCCCAAAATATTTTATTACTCCATGGACCTCAGTGTAAATCTATTGGGGAATAGCAACAATATTGGAGAGCCGCCGCTTTCGCGAAGAGATTTTTATCGTTTTGGAGGAGGCTTCAACAATCTCAACGCTAGAACGGGAACCTCTATAGATATCAGTTCTGATGACGCTGGAATTACCGATTTGCAAAACAATAGAGCCAAATCCATCGACTCGCAGTTTGGCGCCTACAACTTTAGTTATACTCCTTCAGAAGCTTTTGAGTTTAGTGGTTTTGCAATATATTCTCGAGCAGAGAATATATTGGAGGAAAGAAATACTCGAAGATACATCGTTTCTAATGCTCTTGAAGAAACTTCGGAGTACACAACGCAAGAGACCGAACAACAGTTGTATAAATTTACCACAGAATTTAACCCCAATGAAAATCTTCAAACAGAATACAATTTACTCTATAAAACTTCGAATCAAAATGAACTTTCTGATTTGACTACCATTTCTGGAAGACAAGGATTAAGGGTTCCCGAACAAATTGGACAGTATAGGATTCAGACTCCTTATTACCTCAATCAAGAGTTACGTATGTATTTCACCTACAATGAAGATAACATCTTCTCATTTGAATTTCAACATTTGACTCAAGAAGAGGATCCTTTTTATCGTGCTATCAAACAGTTTGAACCTTTTGGAGGTTTATTGAATTTAAATGTTGATCAAGAAAATTTCAACATCAATCAGAATCGACAAGCTAAAACTGATAAAATTGAGGTTAAATTGGACTATTTTTACATTCTTTCTCCCAAAGCCAATCTTAATTTTACGTTCGGTATTACCGATGTAAAACAAAATTTTAATTCCTCTATTTTTCAGATTTTAGATAACAATTCCAATCAATTTTTTTCACAAACAAATCTCAATAATGATGTTTCTTTTCATTTTCAGGATGCTTATGCAGCCATCCATTACCGTTTTATATCTGGAATTTTCACTTTAGATCCAGGTGTTACATTACATTCTTATAGGACAGTTGCCAGGCAATTAGAGAGTTCTGTTGATAATAGTTTTGCCTTTTTTCGACCCGATTTACGCATTTTACTAAAACTAAAAGATTCTGAGACTTTAAGACTTGTTTATCGCTCTACACGACAATTTAGGGACATCAATCAATTGGCCGAAGGATATATTTTCAGAAACTATAACTCCTTTTTTCAGGGAAATTCCAATTTGGAAGCAGCCTTTTTCAATGTGGTCAATTTGAATTACCAAAGCATCAATATTTTTAATTTCACTAATATATTTGGGAATCTAAGTTATTCGATAAGAGACAATGCTATTCAAAGTACTACCTCTGTTGCAGGTATTAATAGCGTAAGGTCTGCTTCTAATTCGAACTTTTCTCAAGAGACCTATACTGCTTCAGGTCGAATTGACAAAAGATCAAAGAATGTAAAGGGTGGAGCGAGTATCAATTATAATTATAGTGATTTTAATAATGTAATCAATAACAATCCAACTGCCTCAAGTAATTTTACTCAGCGATACCGATTGAATATAGCTACTAATTTCAGAACCAAACCAAATATAGAAATCGGTTATACATATAGTGTCAGGGATTATAAAACGGGAAATATTGCTAGTAAATTTTATACCGATGCGCCTTATGTTCGCGTTGATGCATATTTTTTAAAGGGATTTGTGTTTAATGCAAAATACACCTACAACTTTTACCGTAATCAGGAACAAACCCTTAACGAATATCGTTTTTTAGAAGCAGATTTATCTTACACACCTCAAGGCTCCAAATGGGAGTTTGGCATTAGTGCTAATAATTTACTCAATGACACACAGATTAATAGGGATAGTTTCAATCAATTTTCCTTTACGACCAACTCATATATTATTCAGCCAAGGTATGTTGTGTTTCAAATTACATATGATCTGACAGCCATAGGAGGTAAAAGCAATGAAAAAAAGAAGAAGTAATTAATTTAGCATCCCAATGGCCGTTATCCAATCTATCATATTGTTAAACCAATTATCCACGGGATGACCCGTTTTTCTTATCCCGAAACCATGATCCCCATGATGATAATTGTGTAGTTCGCTCACAAAACCTTTTTCTGCCCAATCGATATAGAGTTTAGCACTAGGTATGGCCAGATTTAATTTATCAGCTGTGGTGCAAGCTACAAATAGAGGAGGGCCATAAGCGGGAGGCTCTTGGTCCTCTAAGATCACCATCCATGGGTAAATGGGAACCAAAAAATTAGGTCTGTCTTTTTCTTCAGATTTATAGGTCGCTTCAATGCTCACTGCACCCCCGGCAGAGAATCCCATAATCCCTATTTTGTTAGGATCGATAATGTATTTGGCGGCATTTTCCCTAACATGAGCAATGGCATTCAATGCATCCAGATGCCCGTAGGTCAACTGCTTTTTTTCTTTTAAGTAGGGTTCATTCAGTCCTTCATTTTCACCAATCAGATGAGCGGGAACCAAACGGTATTTTAAAACAAAAGCAGCAATTCCTTTTTCATTTAAAGCTTTTGCGACATCCAAGCCTTCATGGAAAAACGCATTGGATCTCATCCCCCCACCGGGACATACCACCATGGCCGTAGTGGATTTGGAACTTCCCTCTGGTAAAAACACCTGTATAGTTGGAATGGAGATATTTTGAAATTTGTATTGATCGCCCGAATAACCTTTGGTTTTGATCTCGGGTTCTCTGTAGTCCAGTCCACTATTGTCATATTCTAGGGTGATGATTTCTTGACCACTCAAATGGACAGAAAAAGTGAAGAGCAGAAGGAATATGAGTTTTTTCATTTTATAAAAGTTTATAAGTAAAAAACATCTTATATAATTTGAGAACTATCTTTTTAATAAATTTAAGAACTCTTGAAAGTATTTAATTTTTTGATTAATTCGGGAACTACTTCAAAGGCATCTCCAACTACTCCATAGTCTGCGGCTTTGAAGAAAGGTGCTTCAGGATCATTATTGATGACAACCTTTACCTTAGAGGAGTTGATACCCGCCAAATGTTGAATAGCTCCAGATATACCAACTGCTATGTAAAGGTTTGATGCAACGGGTTTACCTGTTTGTCCGACATGTTCACTATGAGGACGCCACCCCATATCAGAAACAGGTTTTGAACAAGCTGTCGCTGCACCCAATGTTTCAGCCAATTCTTCGATAAGGTGCCAATTTTCAGGACCTTTTAAACCTCGACCACCAGAGACAACTACATCAGCATCAGCAATACTCACTTGACCACTTGTTTTTTCGATTTTATCGACCTTAAAGTCAGTTTCTAAATTGTTAGCTGACTTATCCTCAGTGGTAATTTCTTTGTGATTTTCTCTAAGTCCAAAGGAATTGTTTGATAAGCCGATAATGTTTACTTCGTTATCAAGAACGCAAATGTTGAAAGCTTTATTAGTAAAACAAGATCGTTTTACGGTAAGGGGTTTAAGTGATTCAGGCAGTCCTACAACATTGGAAGCATAGCCTGCCGAAAGGGAAACTGTCAATAAAGGGGCCAAGTATTTTGCATTCGCACTTGAACTTAAAACCACCAGCTTTACTCCATTTTCTTGTGCAACCGAAGTTAGATTCGCAGCATACTGCTGGGCGGTGAAATTTTCCAATGAAGGGTCACTAATTTGAATGACCCTGTCAACACCATAAGTCCCCAGTGTTTTGGTATCGCTGTGGTTGAAACTGGCAGCAATCAATTCAACTTCCAACTGGTCGGCGATGGACCTGCCATAGGATGCCAATTCAAGCGCAGACTTTTTAAACTTTCCGTTTTCGGATTCTGTATAGATTAAAATACCCATAATGTGTTTTCTAAATTACTTTGGCCTCGTTGTGAAGTAAATCGATGAGTTGGTCAATTTGATCGGGGTCAACCATTTTTACCGCTCCTTTAAGGGCAGGTTTTTCAAACTTTGATATGGAAGACTTGATCTGGCTGTCAACCGCAGGCTGTAACGTCAAACTTTTTTGTCGGGCTTGCATGATACCTCTCATGTTGGGAATGATTAAATCCTTTTCTTCTACTAGTCCTTTTTGAGCTCCGATAACCAGTGGAAGCTGACAAGAAACGGATTCAATTCCACCGTCAATTTCTCGTGAGGCTTTGGCAGTATTGCCTTCTATTTCAAGTGCCATACAATTGGTTACAAAATTATATTCCATCATGGCAGAAAGCATCCCCGGCACCATGGCTCCGTTGTAATCGATGGACTCTCTTCCCGCTATGATCAAATCATAGTTTTCCTCTTTGCAATGGGCACTCAACTGCTGTGCTACTTGAAAGCCGTCTATAGGGTTGAGATCAACCCTGATAGCTTTATTGGCTCCTATGGCCAAGCACTTTCTCAGTGTGGGTTCACAACTGGCATCTCCAACAGTGATTACAGTTACTTCTGCTTGTTGTTTTTGTTGATACCAAATCGCTCGCGTAAGCCCAAATTCATCGTTGGGGTTGATAATGAATTGCACGCCGTTTTTGTCAAAGGCTGTTGCATCATCAACAAAATTTATTTTAGAGGTGGTATCAGGTACATGACTGATGCATACCAAAATTTTCATAAAATTTACTTTTTAGTAACAATCATTATTTTGATCGAATAAGATAAAATTAGATAAAAATTAAGACTATAAAATGATTTGAAACCATTTAACTTTATACTAGGATAAGATATGTTTATATGTCTTTGTATAAAGGTTAAATTTTTAAAATATTCATTTAAGGTTACCCCCAGATATTGATGGAATTTAAAAAAAATCAATATTTTATCCCATTAAAGATTGGACTTTCATTGCTAATCCCATATCTCCATCAATTTTAATCTGACCACCCATAACCGCCATCATTGGGTTGAGTTCTCCGTCCCTAAGTTTCTCTAATACTTCAGTAGAAACACTTATCGTACAATCTGCCTCTAAGTCTTCCATAGAAACAGTATTTTGCTCGCCATTACCATTAATAAATACTGCATTACCATCGACGATAAATTTTAGGGTACCTCCTAAAGGGGAGGCATTTTCCGCTCTTTCTTTAAACTGATCAAATACTTTTTGATGACTCATAAAAATATATTTTCAACAAATGTATAAAAAAATGTATCCCTCCCAGTTTTTTAATAGTTTTGTTAAAAACCAAACAATGCAGTACAGAATAAAGAATGTTGCCGTTTTAGGTTCTGGTGTGATGGGTTCTGGAATAGCTTGTCAATTGGCAAATGTAGGACTTGAAGTATTGATGCTAGACATTTTACCCAAAGGACTATCTGACAACAAAACTAAAAGAAGTAGCGTTGCTGAAAACGCACTAAACAAATCCATCAAATCAAAGCCCGCTCCCCTATTCAAAAAAGAATACGCCAGTAGGATAAAGGTTGGGAATTTTGATGATGATTTTGAAAAAATCAAAGATGCTGATTGGATCATCGAAGTGGTCGTTGAAAGATTGGATATAAAACAGCAGATTTTCGAAAAAGTTGAAAAACATAGAAAACCCGGCAGTATTGTTAGTTCGAATACTTCCAGTATACCTATCCATCAACTGTCAGAGGGGAGATCAGAGGATTTTAAAAAACATTTTTGTGGCACTCATTTTTTCAATCCGCCTAGATACCTGAGGTTACTTGAAATAATCCCTATTGCTGAAACCCAGGCAGAATTGGTTGATTTCTTCATGCATTTTGGAGAAATCAATTTAGGAAAACAGACTGTATTGTGTAAAGACACCCCTGCTTTTATTGCCAATAGAATTGGAGTTATGTCGGGTGTTAAAGTATTTGATCTGACACAGAAATACGATCTTTCCATTGAGGAGGTTGATGCTCTGACAGGTGCTCTAATTGGAAGACCCAATACTGGGACTTATAGATTGCAGGACTTGGTAGGTCTTGATACTGGTGAAAAAGTCACCCAGTTTGTCATCAATAATGTCAAAAACGATTCTTTTTTTGAATCATTGGGTAAAGCTCCAGAAACAAAATTCATAACCTTTCTTTTGAAAAGTAATTTTTTAGGTAATAAAACGGGGAAAGGGTTTTATGAAAAAACTAATCAAAAAGACGCAAAAGGTAAAACGGTCATCAATGCATTGGATCTGAAAACATTGCAATACAAACCCAGTGTTCGCCCAAAAAACCCAATCATTAAAGAAGCTAAGGCAATTGAGAAAATGCAAAAAAGAATATCTTTTTTGATTGGTAAGGAAGACAAAGAAAGTCTTTTCCTAAAGGAATATTTTACAGCTATTTTTGCCTATTCCGCCCAAAAAGTTCCTGAAATTTCCGATCAATATTATCCTGTTGATGATGCCATGAGAGCAGGATATGTTTGGGATTTTGGTCCTTTTGAATACTGGGATTTGATTGGATTTCAGAATGGACTCGATATGATTGAAGCTGCCGGTGAGAAAGTCCCCGATTGGGTTAAGCAGATGCAAAAAGCTGGAGCCGAGCAATTTTACAAATACGAAAAAGGAGAAAAGAAATATTTTGATTTCGATAGTCATTCATACAAAACAGTTCCCGGTTCTAATGCTTTCATCATTTTAGAAAGTTTTCGGGAAAATACACCCATAATTAAAAACAGCGAGTGTGCTGTTCACGATATAGGAGACGGTGTAATGTGTTTGGAATTTCAAAGTAAAAGCAATTCTATAGGCGAAGGGATTGGAAAAGCGATTGCAGAAGCGATTGACTTGGCCGAAAATGAAGGTTGGAGTGGAATAGTGATTGGCAACAATGCCAAACAATTTAGTGTGGGAGCCAACCTTATGAATATTGGGATGCTGGCTATGCAAAAACAATTTGACACTCTGAATCAAATGGTGGCCGATTTCCAATCGATCAATATGCGAATCAGAACTTCTAAAATTCCAGTGGTTGGTGCTACTCAAGGCTACGTCTTTGGTGGGGGTTGTGAAATCACCATGCACTGCGATGCTGCAGTATGTGCTGCAGAGTCTTATATCGGGCTTGTCGAGGTCGGGGTAGGTCTCATCCCCGGAGGTGGAGGAAGTAAGGAGTTTGCCTTAAGGGTTTCAGATGGTTTTTACGAAGGAGACGTTAAAATGCCCATGTTAATTGATCACTTTAAGTCCATCGCAACTGCTGCCGTTTCCACTTCAGCCTCTGAAGCTTTCGATTTGCATTATCTTTTGGAAAACCGGGACGCCATTTCCTACAATGTCCAAAGAAACATTAGTTTGGCAAAAGAAAAAATACTGGAACTCGCTAAAGATTATATACCTCCTGCTCCCAGAGAAGATATTGAGGTATTAGGAAGATCAGGTTTGGGAGTACTCTATTCAGCAATTAATGAATATCGATTGGGAGGTTATATGTCAGACTATGATAAGGAAATTGCTCAAAAGCTAGCCTATGTTGTTTGTGGTGGTGACTTAACCAGTCCTCAAAAAGTCAGTGAACAATATTTACTCGATATAGAAAGAGAAGCTTTCATGAGTTTATTGGGTAAACCCAAAACCTTAGAAAGGATTCAATACTTATTAATGAATAACAAGCCTTTAAGAAACTAGTAGCATATGGAAGCATATATTGTAAAAGGATACAGAACAGCAGTTGGAAAAGCCAAAAAAGGAGGTTTTAAGAACTACCGATCTGATGACATGTCTGTTGATGTTTTGAAACATCTGGTCAGTCAAGTGCCAACTTTGGACCCAACCACTGTTGATGATGTCATTGTAGGTTGTGCAAATCCTGAGGGAGAGCAAGGCCTTCAAGTAGGAAGACTCATTTCCGCAAGGGCTTTAGGTATTGAAGTACCAGGAATTACTATAAACCGATATTGTGCTTCTGGACTAGAAGCCATTTCTATGGCAGTGGCGAAAATTAAAGCAGGTATGGGACATATTTATATTGCCGGCGGAACGGAAAGCATGAGTCTCATTCCTATGACGGGTTATAAATTGTCGCCAAGCTACAAAGCCAATATGGAAAATATTAATTACCATGTCAGTATGGGGGCAACCGCCGAGGCTATAGCTGAAAAATTCAACATTACCCGTGAGGCTGCCGATGCCTTTTCTTTTGCCTCTCATCAAAAAGCGGCCCATGCAATAGATGAAGGTTATTTTGAAGAAGAAATTGTACCCATTACCGTTGAGGATGTATATGTCAACGATGGAAAAAAAGTGAATAGCTCTCATACTGTCGCGGTGGACGAGGGCGTGAGGCGAGACACCACTATTGAAGGTCTAGCCAAATTGAGGGCCGTATTTAAACAAGGTGGAATTATTACGGCAGGAAATGCCTCACAAACTTCCGATGGAGCCGCCTTTACCCTGGTTATGAGTGAAGAAAAAGTTAAAGAACTGGGCTTAGAACCTCAAGCCAGGATGGCTGCCTGTTCAGTAGGAGGGGTTGATCCATTATTTATGGGTATTGGACCTTGCGAAGCCATCCCCAAAGCATTGCATCAAGCGGGACTCAAATTGTCTAATATAGAGCAAACTGAGCTTAACGAAGCATTTGCTGCTCAAGCTTTGGCCGTGATTCAAGAAAGTGGCCTGGATCCGGACACAGTCAACGTAAACGGAGGAGCCGTTGCCATGGGCCACCCCCTAGGTTGTACAGGGGCCAAGCTCACTATTCAACTGTTGAACGAAATGCAACGCCGTAATCAAAAATATGGGATGGTGACTGCCTGTGTTGGTGGGGGACAGGGAATTGCTGGGATTTTTGAAAGACTATAGATTAAACTTTTTTGACGACATAAGTAACCACTCCCCAGACGACCAACTCATTGCCCTCTGTTACCTTTATTGGTTGGTATTTGGGGTTTTCAGGCATGAGATAGACACAGTCTTTTTCAATTTTTAGTCGTTTTACTGTGAATTCCCCGTCGATAAAGCAAACTGCTATTTTATTGTCTTGAGGTTCTAAACTGCGATCGATGACTAACAAGTCTCCGTCATCCAGTCCGGCACCTTGCATGGATTCTCCCGATACACGGGCGTAGAAAGTTGCCTCCCTATTTTTGACCACCTCACGGTCAATACTGATACGCAACTCCTTAAAATCATCTGCAGGAGAGGGGAAGCCTGCTGAAATCCCTTCTTGTACCAAAAAGGAAGACTTACCCAATCCTTGATCAGGTTGAAAAAAGATAATTTTATTCTCTTTATCACTCATTTTACTCTGATGATTTCGTTTATTTCTGTAGTAAACCGGTTGGAAATATGCTCCCGTTTCATCTTCCATGTTTGTTTTAGATCCTGATTCGCCAACTTCATTCGATGTGGTCCATAACGGCGATGAATTTTGTCCAGCGTTTGCATTAATACCTTGTGTTTTAAGGTATTCTGTTCGAATAAGGTGATTTGTCTGGAAGAAGAAGGCGTTAGCCCCAGTAGTATAACCCCTGCTTTTTTGTATTCAATTCTCGGTTTGAAAATGCTCTTCAACCCCATCAATGCATAACGATTTAATACAAAATTGGAATCTGTAGCGTGGGGCAAAGTAAGGGTACAGCCGTTTCGGTATTCTGCTGCATTGGGATCAAAGGGATTGCTACTTATAAAAACATGAAGGGCAGTAGCACAACTTTTTTGCTTTCGCAGTTTTTCAGCCCCCAAGAGTGTGTAGGTGGTGATGCGTTCTTCGAGATTATTAAATATAGTAAGCAGATTTTTAAAACTTCGTGTAACAGCAATGGATTTATTTGTAGAGGTCACCTCTTCCAATTGTATGGAGGGAATGCCTTCTAGGTCTCTTTTCAACCTGAGCCCTAGTATACTCATTTTTTTTTTGACCCATTGGTCGGGTAAATTCACAAAATCCATGGCGGTTGTTACACCCATAGCTTGGAGTCGTTTAGTGTGTTGCCTGCCCACACCCCAAACGTCTTCTATGGGGGTCCATTTCAGTGCTTTCATTCGTTTTTCCTCACTATCGATAAAGTAAACTCCCTGGGTTTTTTTGTCAAATTTTTTAGCAATTTTGTTGGCGATTTTGGCCAAAGCTTTGGAATGGGATAGGCCTACTGATACTGGTATTCCGGTCCAACGCTTTACTTGCTTGCGCATTTTCAAGCCCATTGTGCTAAGGTCGAAATAATTAAAGCCCTCAAATTTTAAAAAGGCTTCGTCTATGCTGTAAATTTCTACATTGGGGGTGTAGGTTTCCAAGATTTTCATCACTCGAAGGCTCATGTCTCCATAAAGGGGATAGTTAGAAGAAAAAACCTTGATGTTGTGCTTTTTGAATTCGTTTCGAAATTTGAAGGCAGGAGCTCCCATAGGAATCCCCAAGGCCTTGGCTTCATTACTTCTGGCAATAACACAACCGTCGTTGTTGGAAAGAATAACCACTGCCTTGCCTTCGTGCTGAGGTTGAAAAACCCTTTCACAAGAAGCATAAAAATTGTTGCAATCAATTAAAGCAAACATCTATAAAATTAAATTTTGAAAGGAACGGCTGTATAAACAGCTTAATTTTTAACCTAAAAACAACTTTGTCATCAACACTGACTCAACACAAATTTAATAATAATTGGATTGTTTTATAGACAAAATATAACCTCTTTGGGCAAAAATTGTAATTTTGTTTTTAGGATGAGTAGTAATATCATTTAATGGACAATTTTTCATTTTTAAATTCAGCTCACACCGCTTATTTTGCTGAATTATACGACCAATATTTGCAAAATCCAGATGCTGTAGAACCCAGTTGGAGAGCATTCTTTCAAGGCTTTGATTTTGGGATGGAGCACGGTGAATGGCCAGCAGATGTAGCAGAGGTAGTAGTGCCCGATTCGGTCAAGAAAGAATTTCAGGTTGTAAAGCTTATTGAAGGTTATCGCACCCGTGGTCATTTATTTACCAAAACCAACCCCGTACGTGAGAGAAGAACTTATAGTCCCAATTTGGAGGTAGAAAATTTTGGATTGTCTAAGGAGGATTTGTCTAGTGTTTTTAATGCTGGAACCATAGTTGGAATTGGCCCTAGCACCTTGTCCGCTATCATCGAAAATTTGCAAAGAACCTATTGTGGTTCCATTGGTGTAGAATACATGTACATAAGGAATGTAGAGAAAAAAGATTGGATCAAAGAGCGATTACATCAAAATGAAAATCATCCGAATTTTAGCCCTGAGCAAAAGAAAGACATACTCTACAAATTGAATCAAGCTGTTAGTTTTGAAAACTTTTTGCATACCAAGTATGTTGGGCAAAAACGATTTTCCCTGGAAGGAGGGGAGTCTCTTATTCCCGCATTAGACGCACTTGTTTTAGCTGCCGATGAGAAAGGAGTAGAGGAGTTTATAATGGGAATGGCCCACCGGGGAAGACTCAATACCTTGACCAATATATTTGGAAAATCCCCAAAAGATATTTTTAGTGAGTTTGATGGAAAGGACTATGACGATGTGGTTTTTGATGGAGATGTTAAGTACCATATGGGTTGGACCGCTAAGATAGATCCCAATAATGATGGAAAAAAGATTAATATCAATTTAGCGCCTAATCCCTCTCACTTAGAAACAGTAGGGTCTGTTGTAGAAGGAATCACCAGGGCGAAATTGGAGAATAAATTCAATGGTGATACCTCAAAAGTTTTGCCTATCATTGTTCATGGTGACGCTGCCATTGCCGGACAGGGTATAGTTTACGAAATTGTTCAAATGGCCCGATTGAATGGCTATTCTACTGGAGGAACTATCCATATAGTGGTCAACAATCAAATAGGATTTACGACCAATTATCTTGATGCCAGATCCAGTACCTATTGTACCGATGTGGGAAAAGTTACTTTGTCACCCGTGATGCATGTGAATTCAGATGATGTTGAGGCTGTGGTCCACTCCGTGCTTTTTGCACTTGACTTTAGAATGCGTTTCAATGCCGATGTTTTTATCGACCTTTTGGGTTATCGAAAATATGGTCATAATGAAGGTGATGAGCCGAGATTTACCCAACCTAAACTATATAAGACCATTGCGGCTCACAAAAATCCAAGAGATATTTATGCGGAAAAGTTGATTGATCAGGGTATCATTGATGTGAATTACGTTGATAGGGAAGAGGTTGCTTATAAAACCAAGTTAGAGCAAAACCTTAAAGTTTCTAGAATGGAGGAAACCACTGTCATCACTCCTTTTATGGAAGATGAGTGGCTGGGATATAAGTTAGTAGACGAAAAAGGCATGCATCCTGATGTGACTACAGCTGTTGATTTGGAATTACTCACTGCAATAGCCAAAATCATTACCAATGTCCCAATGGACAAGAAGTTTTTGAGAAAAATTGAGCGTCTGATCGCGGATCGAAATAAGATGTTCTTCAAAACCGATAAGCTCGATTGGGCCATGGGAGAACTTCTTGCTTATGCTACTCTTCTTTATGAGGGCTTCAATGTTCGACTCTCAGGTCAAGATGTTGAAAGAGGAACTTTTTCGCATCGTCATGCTGTTTTAAAATCAGAATCCTCTGAGGAGGAAGTCATATTACTTAATCTGATTGATCCTGAGAACCAAGGGAAATTTAACGTTTATAACTCCTTTCTATCAGAATATGGTGTTTTGGGATTTGACTATGGTTATGCAATGGCTAGTCCCAACTGCCTAACCATTTGGGAGGCACAGTTTGGAGATTTTTCCAATGGTGCTCAAATCATGATAGACCAATACATATCAGCAGCAGAAGACAAATGGAAAACCCAAAATGGTATTGTATTGCTCCTGCCTCACGGATACGAGGGTCAAGGTGCTGAGCATTCTTCGGCTAGGATGGAGCGTTATTTACAACTGTGTGCCAAGGATAATATGTTTGTTGCTAATTGTACAACCCCTGCTAACTTCTTTCACTTACTGAGAAGACAAATGAGAGGCAATTTTAGAAAGCCTTTAATTGTTTTTACACCCAAAAGCCTATTGAGACACCCTAAGGCCGTTTCAAAAGTTGAAGCTTTTACGAAAGGTCGTTTTCAAAGACTAATTGCTGATGATGAGGTAAACGCTAAACAAGTCAAAACATTGGTTTTTTGTTCCGGTAAATTTTATTATGATTTGATCGATGCCCGAGCTAAAAAAGAAAGAATAGATGTGGCAATTGTCAGGTTGGAACAATTATTTCCCTTGCCTCATAAAGAAATTAAAGCTCAGATCCAGCGCTATAATAATCTTGAGGATTTGGTATGGGCCCAAGAGGAACCTCGTAATATGGGTCCTTGGGGCTATTTGTTACTCCATTTACCAGAAGCACAACAAATGCGACCAGCCACCAGAAGATATTATGGTTCCCCAGCTGCTGGTAGTAGCGTTAGATTTAAAAACAGACATCAACAAGTGATCGACTATGTGTTTGATCCTAAGTTGGATAATTTTATTAGAAAAAAAAGTAAATCTTTGTAAATTATGATTTTAGAGATGAAAGTTCCCTCACCGGGAGAGTCGATAACCGAGGTTGAAATTGCTCAATGGCTTGTCGCTGATGGTGACTATGTTGAAAAAGATCAAGCCATAGCTGAAGTAGATTCTGACAAGGCTACTTTAGAGCTACCCGCTGAAGTTAGTGGAATCATTACCCTTAAAGCCGAAGAGGGTGAGGCTGTATCGGTAGGTCAAGTGGTTTGCCTTATCGATACAGAAGGAACACCAAAAGATGGACAAAACACTCCTCCACCTGTTGTAGAGAATGTTCCTGCAGCTGAAGAAGAAGTAGTCGAAGCTCAAGCAGACCAAAATTATGCCACTGGCTCTGCCTCTCCTGCCGCTAAAAAAATAATTACTGAAAAAGGAATGGATTTTGAAAGTGTAATCGGCACCGGAAGGAATGGAAGGGTTACTAAAGAGGATGCTATTAAGGCTCTACCCAGTATGGGTACTGCTCCTTTGGGAAGTAATAGAGGTGAAGAACGAAAGAAACTCTCGATGTTACGTAGAAAGGTGGCCGAAAGGTTGGTTGCTGTTAAAAATGAAACAGCAATGTTGACCACTTTCAACGAAGCAGATATGGCTCCTATTTTTGCTTTGCGAAAAAAATATAAGGAATTTTTTATTGAAAAACATGGGGTTAGTTTAGGCTTTATGAGTTTCTTCACCAAAGCAGTTGTAAGGGCTTTGAAAATTTATCCCGATGTAAACTCTATGATTGACGGCGATTATAAAATTGCATACGATTACTGTGACATTAGTGTTGCCGTATCTGGTCCAAAAGGATTAATGGTTCCTGTTGTGAGAAGTGCTGATGATTTATCATTTAGAGAAATCGAACAAGAAATCAAACGATTAGCCATTCGTGCTAGAGATGGCCAAATCACAGTGGATGATATGACAGGAGGAACTTTTACCATTTCCAATGGAGGCGTTTTTGGCTCAATGCTGTCTACTCCAATAATCAATCCACCTCAATCGGGTATTTTAGGAATGCATAACATAGTCGAACGTCCAGTTGCTATAGATGGCAAAGTAGTAATTCGTCCCATGATGTATCTAGCCTTATCCTATGATCATCGCATTATAGACGGGAAGGAGTCGGTAGGATTTTTGGTAGCACTTAAAGATGCGCTAGAAAGCCCTGTGGAATTTTTGATGGACAATGATATAGAAAAAGCCCTGGAGTTATAGGCTCAGAGTTTTGTTTCTGTAATCGATGATTGCTCGATTATTCTTTAGAAAATCACTCCCTAAAATCCCATCGATAGGTTTTGTAGTTTCTTTTATTAGCGTAGCGTTGATGTGTTGCATATCTAGCAAAACAAAGGCGTGTTTCCCAAAATTATAACGTCCCAAAATTAGATCACATTGATTACCTAATACGGCTTTGAGCTTATCTTTTCCCGTACCAGATGCCTCAAAAGTTGCACCTTTTTCCCTAATGTTGAAATTTTCTTTTTCGGAAAGTGCAATGCAACTGTTCGAGGCACCCGTATCAATCAGTAACACAGCCTTAACCCCATTGACTCTGGCCAGGCAGACTAAATGTCTAGTTTTGGTAACTTTAAATTTTATTTGCTTAATCACAAAATTTTTAAATAAAGAGGATAATTTTTACAAATGTAAAAAAACGAAACCTTAATTTTACTATTAATGAAATTGATTGACACTCATACCCATCTTTATTTAGAGGTTTTTGATAAGGATAGAGATGAAACCATTCAAAGGGCAATAGAAATTGGGGTAGACCGTTTTTACCTTCCAGCTATCAATAGTAGATATACTGATAGGATGCTTGCTTTGGAAAAAAAATATCCTGACCGAATTCGCTTGATGATGGGTTTGCACCCTACCTATGTCAAAGAGAATTTTAAGGACGAACTCAGTCATGTCAATAAATACTTGACAATACATGATTTTGCAGCCGTGGGAGAGATAGGTATTGATCTCTATTGGGATCAAACTTTTTTAAAGCAGCAACAAGAGGCTTTTGATATCCAGATTTGTTGGGCTAAAAAAAAAGGAATGCCGATCGTGATTCATTGTCGCAATGCTTTTGATGAGGTTTTTGAGATTTTGGAGGGACATAGAAGTAATAATTTGTCCGGGATTTTCCACTGTTTTACTGGAACTAAAGAACAAGCCGAAAGGGCCATAGATTTTAACCTTAAATTGGGCATTGGAGGGGTAGTTACTTTTAAGAATGGTGAAATCGATCAGTTTTTGGATCAAATTCCTATAGATCATATCGTTTTGGAAACTGATGCTCCTTATTTAAGTCCCTCCCCTTATAGAGGTAAGCGGAATCAAAGTGAATATCTGATTTACATTCTAAGAAAACTGTCAGAAATCCATCAAAGAAGTGAAAAAGAGCTTGCTGCGATGACAACTCATAACGCTCTTTCCATATTTAAATTTTAAACTACCATCGATCATTTATAACGAGTATCTTAAACTAAACCAATTGTCCCTCTAGATTTATACTCTATATTATGATCCAATTAACAAGTGCTTATATTATTAGTTATAAAATTAAATAGTTTTTTTTTTGTTTATTAGTGTCGATTTTAAAACCAATAGAGAGGTGGCCGAGTGGTCGAAGGCGCACGCCTGGAAAGTGTGTATTCCGTTATCGCGGAATCGAGGGTTCGAATCCCTTCCTCTCTGCTTTAAT
>MDSV01164859.1_pt1 | contig 29603 bp, 59 predicted proteins | sample 810851 | NCBI WGS metagenome assembly MDSV01 (sample SAMN05326640, study PRJNA326480) | marine metagenome | isolation source: seawater | place: Atlantic Ocean: North East | collected 2012 | reverse complement strand
TGGTTAGCACCATCTTTCAGTTTTCTAATTGCTGAAAGTGTTGATCTATTAAACATCCAAGTAGCATTTCTCATATACTCAGATTTAATATTGTGTGCCGCACCGATTAAATCATCTGCACCAAGTGCATCATTAGCCGCTGTAGTTATATTGTTACCTGCATTAGTTATTAAACCTTGAGGTTTTCCAATAGAATCACCTGAAATAAACGCATTTCCTTCTGCTTTTGCAAATTGCTCAACAAATTCTGCATTCATTTCTGCTTCTAAATTGAAAACTGAATCTTCAAGTTCTTGTTCAGAAATATCTACTAAAGCATATACTTCGTGTGCTGGAATTTCTTCCAAACCAACAGCATATCCTGTAGTTTCTGATCTAGTACCTTGTTCAGCTACCCATTGTGCCGCAAAAGTGCCTGTTCTTTTTGGAACCTGTACACTTCTTTGACCAGTTGTTCTAACTCTAGCTACTGATCTTACTGGACTAAATTCAATAATACCTTTGATAATTTCTCTCACGTACTCAGGTGGAGCTAAATATCCAGCAGTATTGTCATTAGACACAGTTAAAACCTTAACTTCGTCAGGTGATAAATTGTCTTTACCTTTTCTTATCCATTTATCAAATACTTGTCTTTGTTTTGATTCAACTGGTGAACCTTTTCCAAAGTCAGGTCTTGATATAATAGTTTCTAGTCTTGCCATTGCGTCTTGATTAGCTTTTGTTGACTCAGCATTTACTTTCATAGACTTTTCCATATCAGCAATTTTATCTAAATCTTTTTCAATTTTTGATAATTTGTCTTCTGTGATAGGATCAGAGCTACCTTTAGCTTCAATCTGTTTTAATCTTTCATCGTTTGTTTCTTTGAAAGACTCAAAAGTTTTACCAAGAGTTTCAACAGCAGATTTTACTTCTTTATTATCCATAATGTTTTTCCTCTATGTTTTATTGTTTAAGAATGTCAGCTACCTTATTTATTAAAGTTGCTAACTGTTTGTTGTCATCACCAGCATCTCGCTGAGATAAAGATTCAGATAATGCTTTTGCACCCATCTTAGCCTCTGTCCGAGAAAGACCTCCTGCATCACGCAAGATTTTTTCCCACTCTCGAATACTTTTTGAATTAGCTTTAACATTTTCAATTAAAGCTCTTTCGTTCATTGGAAACGTAACTAAACTAATTTCCATAAGGTCAACTTCTTTAAGAGTTCTAGTACCTCTTTTGTTTTCGTTGTAACCTTGTTTTTCAGGGTCTGCTTTAAATCCTATAGACATACCATCTAAAGCTCCCATTTTTAATAATTCATATGCTTCTCTACCCTTTTGGGTTCCCATAGCTAATCTACCTTTAACAAATAAACCTTTTTCATCTTCAAACATATTTTCAAAGACACCTATTGGCTCGTCTGTTTTGTGTTGATATAATAATTTTACTTTACTTGCTGGTCTGCTTTCTAATGATTTAGTGAAAGCACCTTTTTGCATAATATCGCTACCTTGATCTTCATTACCAAATATTGAACCATAACCTGTAAATGTACCTTTGTCATCATTAGCTTTTACTTCTGAGTGAAAGGTTAATTTTTTAATTTCTGTATCACATTGACAAACTCCATCATCGTGACATACGCAAACACTTTTCATTGGTTTTTTCTTTTTTGGTTTTTTATAAGATGATGAATACTTATCTTCTTCTTCGTCATCACCATATCCTTTACTGATTGCTTCTTCGTAAGCATCGTGTGTTTTGCAAGGCATATAAATAGTTTTGCCATCTTTATCCATTGAGTGAGTTCCTACACATCCAATTTCTTTTGCTTTATCTAGTGCATCTTCTTCATTATTAAACTGGTCTTCAGCTCTAGATATTTTTTCTTCTGTTTGACTTATTACATCTGTAAGGGCTTTAATCGCATCACCCATTTTTTCAATATCACTCATAGTGTATTTCTCCTTTTTACCATTTTCAAATTGCTTACTGCATACTGCTAATCTCTGTGTCACTTTAGGATATTCTGATTTAGATTTGTCATCAGACATACATCTACTCATAAAATCCTCTCTCTTTTCTTTATTATTTGGTTTAACTAATGGCATTATTTTTCAAATTTACTTATTACGTGTTTGTCAATATTTTGCCATAATGTTTTACCTAGCTGTTGTATTCCATATTTCTTTTGAATTACAACTCCAGCTATTAAACCTATTAAAAATATAATTATTAATTCCATATTACTACCTCTACAAGAAATCAGGCGTTGTGTAAATAGATACACATCGACAATTTATCGTTTCTCCTGGAGAACCCGCTGGATCACCTGGATAATTTAATCTATCACCACCTACAATAAAAGGTTCTTCTAAACCTACTTGTTGACCACTAGCTAACGCGTGACTAATTCTTGTTCTTCCGTCATTAACAGAAACCCACTCTTTTCTTGTTCCTGCAATTCCCATAGATTCAGCTACAATTTCGTTAGCAAAACTTGCTGTTCTATGTACTTCAGTTCTAGCAATCAAATTAGCTCTTGCAATACCCATACCAATAATAGCATTTCTTAAAGCATTACCAGTTTGATTAACTGATTGACCATTACCGAAACTATCGTTTATCACATTTTGTATTTTATTTCTAGTATTATCGTTAATTCCTACAACTAATGTTGCAACATTATCATCTATATATCTCTCTAATTCTAAATCAAAATCACTATCTAAATCTTTTACGTTCTGTTCCCTATTTAAAATGTTGTTTTTAAAGGCATATGCAACAATTCTGTACTGTATTTTAAATATATTTATCAACTGCTCAAAAGCATTTCTTTGTCTTATATCTAACATTATTGTTGAACCAAAGCGAAAATCATCACCTAATCCATTACCTAATATTCTAAAATAGTTCTTTAATCTACCTGTAAACTGTTTGATATATGGTTCTCTTAATCTATTCTGTCTAAACCATTCACGTCTTTTCACGTTTTTAAATATCTTTAATTGTCTTGCATTAAATATCATTAGTGTATTGTTGCATCGTAAGGTTTAATTGAATCTGTTAAATCTATTTGTTGTGTAGCATATATATAAGATGCTCCGTTTACTGCATCATCTTCATTTGGGAATGGTCCTATTCTTATAACAATTTCGTGATTGTCTTTTTTATCTTTCTCAATAAATAGCTTAGAAACTATTTTTTTAAACATTTAGCTACCTCAGGTTGCTAGTGGATGTCCACTAGGTAATAAGTCTAAATCAAATTTACCACCTCTAAACCTACCTGATCTAACAGCATATAAAAACGCATTAACTCTAGCATATGCCCATTGTTCTTCTGATGTTACACTTGGTCTAACACTTCCTGGATTAGTTCTATAAGCACCTATACCTCTTTTAAATACAGCAGTCAGCATTCTTAACGTAACTCTTTTACCTTTTTTATCTCCGTGTTTTTCATTGTGCTTATCAACTTTATTTTGTAATCCTTTTTTTACTGCAGCTGTTACCTGTTTTTCTTCAATAACACCCTCTTCTAAAAACTTTCCTCTTTCTCTATCTAGTTGTGCTGATTTCTTTTTAGCCCAAGTCTGACCAGCATCACCACCCCATAAAGACCAAGCTATTCTACCATTTGACGGATAACCTTTTTCTCCTGGTCTAAATCCATCTGCTCTTTTATCTACTTCGTGTCTTGCAAAAAAACTATTCATACGTCTTACTGTTCTTGGTGATAGTTTAGTTTTATTTACTATTTGATTTGCTCTTGTTGCACCTATTATTGTACCACCTCTACCAAATTCTTTTCTCCACTCTAGACCTCTTTTAGCTTCTGTAACCATACCATCTGTTGGTACTGTATCAATATCACTTTCAGCTTTTACTATTTCATCTAATTCTTCATCAGCACTTTCCATATCGTTTTCTATTTGTACTTGTTCTTGTTCTTCTTGTTGTGCTTCTTGTTCTACCTGTTCTTCTTCCATTGGATTAGTATCAGGTTCATCTTTAGGTGAATCTTCATCACCTGCTATATTTAAAGGCATTAAGTTTGCTGGTACTAATAAGCTATCTGCACCATCTAATGGTTCATAACCTAATTGTTCTCTAGCTTCGTTTCTAGTTAAAATACCATTTTGAACACCTTGTGTAACAGACTCAAATACTCTACGTCTTTGTTCTGCCATAGCTGGTATTGAATCTACATTATATCTTAATTCTAAATCTTCACCAAACATTGGCGACAACCACTCGTTCATATCAGCTTGAACCTTATCTAATAAAGGAATGATTGTTTCGTTATATAATGCAAGTTTAGCTTCTGCAAAGTTTGAATAAGTTTGTGAATCAGGAATACCAATAAGCTGACTAGGTACACCATAAACTAATGCAATATCTTTTGCTGACATATGTTTTAATTGTGTGAAGTCCATATCCTTAGGAGATAGACCCATTTCTTTCCAATCAAAATCACCCTCTAATAACATTGGCTTTCCTGCATTACCTGTACCACCAAATCTTTGATTGATGTCATTTACTAATTGACTTCTTTGTACTTCAGATAATTGCATAGCCGCACCTGTTTCATCTTTTGGTTTAAATACTACTGCACCACTAGGTCTTGCTCCGTTTTGTAATAAGTTTACATTGTGTTTATTTGCTAAGTTGTGCTGGTCAATATCAATACTTGCTGACATTATTGGTGACATACCATAAAAATCATCTAATGGATTAAACATTTTAATATGTTTAACTTTTGAATTACCAGTAGCTTGATCTACTATATAACTTTCTACAGTTTGACCACCTATAATATAATCATATGAATTAGGTGTTGATCTGCTACTTGCGTTTATTTTAATTCTATCAGGTCTTAAATTATATAGTTCTGTAGGGGGTGTTCTATCACCACCAACTGATAACATATAACTATTTCCTGAAATTAATAAGTAGGCATATACTGCTTGAAAAAACTCTACATTAGATACCATTGGACTAGGGTTATAAAGTAAATCTAATAATGGGTGCTTATCTATTTCTTGATCACCTCTAAATAAATTTATTTCTACTCTACTTGCACTATTTGCAATTTCATTAACACATCTATATACTATTGCGTTTTGTTGATAACCCTCTTCTGCTAATTGATCATATCTTGCTTTATAAGTTACGTCTGTGCCTAAGCTGTTATAATAAACTACTGGAGCTTCTTTTTTTTGTGTTGGTTGTTCTTTTCTTCCTAAAATCTTATCTATAATACTTGCCATTAAGTTACTCTCCAAAGGGGTTTATTAGTTGTCTGTAAACTATCATAAATAGTTGATAACACATCTACTTGGTCATCGTTTAAATCACTTACTCCTGTAAAACTCATAATCTCTTGTAGTAAGACATTTACCCATTTATTTTCTTTAGGCAACAGTATTCTACCACTATTCCACGCAGATGCAACAGGTTGTGCTCTAACAAACTTATCGTTTCTAGCAGGTCTTGATATAATATTCAAGTTATGTTCTTTTCTCATAAAATCAACAATACCTTTTTCTGTACCTCCAATATAAGCATATATAGGTGATTCATACTTTTCTTGATATTGTTTAATGATACTAGCGAATTGTGTAGCTTCTACTTGACCTCTCCAAAAATCTATTAAATAAACTTTACCATCATATATCTTACCTACACCACAAACTGAGTAATCTGAATAAGTTTTAGTAGAGTAAGCAAAGTCAACTGCAATAACTGTTTTGCCTCCTGGAGGTAGTACATCATAAAAACTAGGGTCCTTAAATACTTTACCACCTTTTAGATATGGTGATTGTTGATACATAGCTGACCACCAAAACTCACCTACTTGCCTTTTTCTTTCTTCTAATATTTCTTTTGAATATCTGTTCTCCCATAATGCTTCACCTACCTTTCTACCTAAGATGTCATTAGGTTCAGCTATTGCTGGCATACTAATTACTTCCCATTTATCGCCATCTATTTCTGCTTGTTTTAATAATCTACCTGCTAAATCATCTACGTGCCATCTAGTCATAATTATAATAACGCAGGACTCAGGGGATAATCTTGTTGATGCTACTGATTGATACCAGTCTAAAGTTTTATCTCTATAAACTGGACTCATAGCTTGTTCATTGTTTTTAACTGGGTCATCAATAATAAATATATTTGCACCTCTACCTGTGATACCACCACCTACACCTACACAATACATAGAACCACCTTGTTCTGTTTCCCAGTTACCTTGAACATTGATGTTTGGGTTTCTTTTAACCCCATAAAATTTTGCTACTGATTCATCAAATACCTCTTTACTCTTTCTGCCCCAACTTACAGCAAAACTCGTTTCATAACTAGCTAAAATTAATTTATTCTGAGGATGGGTCGCTAAATACCAGGCAGGGAAATATTTAGAAGTAAACTCTGACTTTCCGTGTTGAGGTGGCATATTAATTAATAATCTTTTAATCTTACCACTAGCAACTTGTAATAGTTTAGAATTAAGATACTGCAGATGTTTTGGAAACTGCCAGGTAAAATTGCTACTCATCATAGCAAGTCCTGCTGGTTGACTAGTTGCTATCTTTAATTTTTGATAGTAGTCTAGTTGCAAGTTCTGCTGACTCTTGGTCTTGTCCGATTCGTTTAATAAAGTCATCTTCTATATTAGTTGATTGATCTACGTTGTCTTTTGTTATTTGACCTTTAGCTACCCTTTCTACTTCTGTTAATAACTTAAATGGATGTGCAATTTTGCTGACTATAGCAACTAAATCTACATCTGACAAATTAGAAAAGTCTAGTTCCTTTTTTTCTTTTAGTCTTTTCAACAGCTCTTGTGCTGGAGTTATTAATGAATATGTCATTTGTAGTGCGTGACTACCTTGTCTTTTACCCATTTCTTGAATCTCAGTCTTCATAGCATTGTATCTAATCTGTGCCTGTTGCTTATCAAACTTATCTACCCTTGATACCCAACCATATCTTGATGATACCTTTTCTATTTCTCTTACTGATAGTTCTACTTCTTCTGCTGTTTTCTTTAGGGTGCGTTTATACCCCATATTCTGATACACTAGATAATACTCATAGTGTTTATTAGATTCTTCTATATCTTTAGTAATCATTATTTTTTTCTATTAGAAACTGTTAAACCGAACATACACCGAATTATTACATCACAAATAGCTAATTATCAAACACGCATTACTTGTGCTTACTTTCATCATCAGCTTTCATACAAGCATAATGTGCATAATTATAAGTAATTGGTTCTAATGTTTTTACTAACGCAACAAACGAATCATCAGAATATATTTTTTCTTTGCAATAAATACATTCCCCTACCAACCTAGATAAGTCCTGTAATTTGGTCTTTTTGGGTTTTTTTCTCATATTCGCATTTTGTTCTAAATGTGTTCCTTTTTTGTCCTAAAATAACCCATTTTGACCTAATAATATAGTAATAATTGTTAATAAAAAGTAATAAAAACTATTGACTACCAGCACAGATAAAGTAAATTCTAGATAACAAAAATGGAGAAAACAATGATTATATTTATGATACTAGGATTAGCTTTACCAACTTACTTTATGATAGTTGGTCTTGTAGATTTTGGACATATGAAACCTAACAAGTTCACAAAATATACAGGCATAAATTTTATTACAGGCAAGAAAGAATACAACTTGGAGGAGTATTATGGGTAAGTTAAAAGTTAGAGTTTCATTACCAAGAGGCGAACAATCATATGGAAAAAAAATGATGTTTGATGGTGCAGTAAGATTTTATGCAAAAGAAATAATGGGTTCTAGATTAGCCAACTTATGCAAAATCAAGGTACACATCAGAAAGTTTGTATCTAAAAGAAAAGGTGCAAATGTTGGAGGTTATGTAGCTATGAATCCTACTGGTTCTAAAAGACAAAGAGTATTCAAGATAACTCTAAATGCACATCACGATACAGTTACAAATATGAGAATACTTGCACACGAAATGATCCACGTGAAACAAAAAGCAAAAGATGAGGCGCAATGGAGATACAACGAAAAAACAAATATTTTGATGGTTAGATGGAAGAATAATGCACCAGTAAAGCACGATGAAATTCCTTACAGGGAAAGACCTTGGGAAGTTGAGGCATATGCTCTACAGGATAAATATTATACTTCATACATAACAATGCTATCAAAAGATAAAGCAGTTCAAGAAAGATTAAGAAAGGAGGAAAAATGTCAGACACAGTAATAGTATCAGTAATACACAAGTGCAAAACGTGTAAAGATGAAGGTGCATATGTAACTCACAAACTTGTAAAATGTGAAGTATGCAATGCTTATGAAAGTCAGGAAGATGTAGATAATTGGCTTTATATAGATGAAAATGGAAATAAGAGAGTAAAATCAGGTTTACATTTAGAACAAGAACCTGGAAAGACTTGGAAGTTAAAAGAGTTCAATTAATCCCCTAGTTGTGGTAGAGGTCTGTATGAAAAAACATTACAGACCTTTGCCCAGTTATCTGACTATCAAGTCATCTAATATCGAGGGTTTAGGATTATATGCAGTAAAAAATATAGAATCTCATTTTGTGATGGGTGTATCGCATTATCTTATTAATAAAAGATATATAAGAACCCCACTAGGAGGATTTATAAATCATTCTGATGAATCTAACTGCAAAAAGATATTAATTAAGAAAGCATTTTTTTTATGTACTAAAAGAAAAATATTAGCAGGTGAAGAATTAACTCTTACTTATACCCTTTATAATGTTACTTCTCATCAGTAGGCACCCACGACTTTCCAAAACCATCTATTGTTTTTGTACCTCTTATAGTCATTCCTGAATTATCTAATAGTCTTTCTAATTCTTCTTCTTCCATACTTAGTCTTTCCATAATTTCTTTATCTGAAAGATTATCTTCTTTCATTTTTCTAACTATAGAAGCCATTTCTAATACTGCGTGTGTACCCCTTGCACGATTGTGTCTTATTGTTGACATCATTCGGTGATCTTTGTCAAAATCTACAGTAACTACTGGAACTTTTCCATCTGTCATAGCACTTACTTCAGGATCATTTGATAGTGTCCATCTATGAAAACCATCTACAATTGTTTTATCTGATAGTATTACTATAGGTTGAGTCCATCCATCCTCTATTATAGAAGTTTTTAATAATTCTAACTCAGGTGGTGCTACGTGATTTGGATTATAATCATTAGCATTTAATTCGTTTCTATCTATCCATTGAACCTGATTGACAGGTTGTTTATCAATACCTTGTTTCATCTTTTAACCTCATTTCATCTATTATTTTTTTCTTTTCAGGGTCTGCGTGACTAGACATAGTTCTTAATCTTCTACCTTTCATATCGCCCCTCAAAGCTATCATACATAAACCTTTCCAGGATAAACCAGTTACGTCATCAGGTTTAGTATCAGGAACAGGTCTTTTTACTAAATGTAAATGATTACCTACTGCATTTTTAACATTATTTAAAATGAATTTTTGTTGCGTTGGATCATATAAAGCTACATTGTCATAAAACCAATCTTTCCAGGTTTTACCTTTCGGAAGTTTAATACCTCCAAAACCATATAATTGTGTTCTTGAATATTTTTCTGAAGTTGAAGCTCCTGGCACTCTATCACACATTTTCGCCCAAAGTTTAGGCCACCCTGTTTTATATTGCCATAAACCTCTCATTGGTTCTTCACCAAAAGGAACACAGACTCTTTGTTCGTTTTTACCTACGCCCATTTTATCAAGAACATCATAAACTTTATTATAATCCCAATTGTATATCTTAGGTGCTAACCAAACATCTGAAGAAGTCCAATCATAAATAGGTGATACTCCATAAGAATATCCACTCCTTGCCGCAGTAATCCAGTTATCTTTTGTTCTATGTGCTACAGCTCTAAACCTTGTTAAACTTTCTTGCGCCCTCAAACCTCTTACATCTGCAATTCTTCCGTGTGTATGATCGTAAACTCTATGTGAAACATCAGGTACAGTATGTTCAGGATATTTAAAACCATCTACTTCTGTAACTGCAAAATCAGGAATTTGTCTAACCCATTTATCTTTACAAGCAGGGTCAAATGGATACCACCAAGGGCTACGTCTTGAACCTCCGTTTCTATGTTTAATTGGAACACATAGCCATTTTAATCTTATGTCAGGATGGTTTTTTACCCTCATCATATAATCAACTGTTTCAGGCATTATGACTTCCTCATCCCAAAAATAAACATCTAGAGGGAGTTTGTTTTTCTCTCTAGCAACTTTTAAACCTAAATTTAAACAGACAGTAGAGTCTTTGCCTCCACTAAATGAGATAACTACTTTATCAAAGGCATCAAATAAATATCTAAATCTATCTAATGCCGATTGATATACGTTAGTTTCAATTTCTTTTTTCTTTAAGACTACCATATTTTGTAAATAGTATAACTATGATACCACTTGCAAGAACAGTAAATAATGATCCAAAAACTTTTAAGTCAGTTAAACCATTAAATCCAGCTATAGCAAATAAAGGAACACCAATACATAAAGATGTAAGTATTCCATAAAACATTCCTTTTTCAGAAAGTTTTTTGTAAATGATAGTTAAGATTGTTGGAATTAAAGTTGATGCTCTTAATGTTCCATAAAATATAAATAGATATAATATTTTAAGATCAGGAATATTAGCAATTAGTATTCCTCCAATTGCAAGTGCAACCATTCCGTATTTTGCTGTAAGTAATTTGTCTTTAGATTTTCTCATAATATCTGTACTTACTATAGATGATATAGAACATAATCCTGAATCTAATGTAGAAACAAGACCTGATAACAACATCCATACAAAAGGTATTAATATTATTTTAGGCAGTAATTCATTAACTGTAATTATGTTTATTAATTGAGCATTACTTCCCGCATCTAATCCCATACCTGCCGCCATAAAACCAATTACAGAAGTAAATATTGGAACAAAACCAAACACTAATGCAGAAAATAAAAATGCTTTCTTGACATCGCTTTGTTTAGTCGTGAATGCTCTTTGCCAAAAAGATTGATCTCCAAATGGTCCAGCAAGTAATCCAATAGTTACAACTATTCCAAATGAATAAGCAACAGTTGGGTCAAATACATTAGAAAAGTCACCTGATATACCTCCAAAACCTTTAGACAGCACTTCATAGCCACCTCCTTTTACATAAACTAATGGCACTACTGCAAATACTACTACAAGAATAATAATCATCTGCCATACGTCTGTCATAATTGACGCTCTTATTCCTGAAACTAAACTATAAGATAGTGCAATCATTGTTAAAATAATTGTTACTACTGTAAAATCAATTCCAGTTAGATATGTAACAACTGCACCTCCAGCTAATAATTGAACAGCAAATTGACAAATAGATAATGCTGATAAACTAATTATATATAAAACTTGTACTCTTCTAGAATATCTTACATTCATATATTCAGCTAAAGTGTATCCGTTTTTAAATTTCTTTCTTAAATAATGCGCAAAGTATGCAAAGATACAAAGACATAAAATATTAGGTACTGTAAACCAAAATACTCCAGGAAGTCCCTGTTGGTATGCTTTCTGTGATGCTATGAATAAAGCTGGAGCCCATATCCAAGTTGCGGCAGTAGAAAATCCTGACTTCATAAATCCGACTTTTCTATCTGCTACTAAAAAATTAGTATGAGTTCTTGATTTCTTTAAATAAAAATAAGAAAGACCATACATAAAAAGACCATAACTAATCAACAAGATGTAGCCGGTCATAGGTGTTAGTGAGTTCATTTATCTCCTTACTAAAAACATAATCGCTTCAGAAAATGTTTTCAAATTGTTATTAGTTTTTATGTCGTTAAGTATCTTGTAAAGTTCTTTTCTATCACTTTCTGTAAGTAACAAAGAAAACTCTACAAACTTGTTGTTTTCATCTGACGGATTTGTAAATGTGTTAGATGTCTTAACTGATTCATCACCACCACTTTCTCCATTGTCTTTTGAAATTTGTTTATCTGTTTCCATTTCTTGAAAACGTAATTTTATATAATCAAACTCACCCTCATCAAATCCGAGTAAGCCCTCATCAATTTTATTACCATCTAATAATTCTGATATTTCTTTAACTGCTTTATCCCAATCCCAAGAAGATTCCTCGTGACTTCTATTATCCATAAATCTATAAGCTCTAATTTTTTCTTCAGATAAACCTACTGCTCTAAGTATTGGTACTTCTCTAAATCCTAATTTTTCTGCTGCCCTGTGTCTTGTGTGTCCTGCAACTATGACATTTTTTTCATCAACTACTATAGGTTGTTGCCACCCAAATTCTTTTAGAGATAATGCAACTTTATCAACTGCTTTATCAGAGATTTTTCGTGGGTTATCAGGATATGGTTTGACTTGCGTAATTTCTACTGTTTCTATTTTCATAAATTAGTTAAATCGCTTTCTGTCTAGTTATCGTTGTCCTATACTTTTTTTTTATGATTGTAAAATACTAACTTATGGTACTTTATTCTTTTTAAATAGTCTTCCCATTTTTCAGGGTGTTTATCAAAACCCTCAATAAGCATTTCCCTTTTATATTTATCCATTTCGCCTATAAGTTGCCACGCTTTTTTCTCTAATAATGCACGTGGGGATTGTGATTTGTTCTGTTGTACTTTAGTCCTATAAAAAATGTTAGTTCTCTTTTTAACATTCATTAAAGTTTGATTAATAATATTTATATTCACATATTTCTTTTCTTCCTTTTTCTCTTTAGTAGTATTATTATTATATGTATTTATTAGGGAGCAATTTTTGCTCGTGGTTTGACCTCCTTTTGCTATGTGAACAGTATAGAGGTTTGAGTTATTAGACCTTTTTACCCAACTTATAAACCCCCACTTCTTAAATTTCATAACAATACTTTGTACTGTTCTTTTTGATAAATCTAAATGCTTGGAAACGTAATCAATAGAGAAAAATAACTTATCATACATATTATTATATTTAATAAAAAAACATAGAACCTTAATTTGATTACCAGTTAATTTATAATCAAAAATATATTTTTCAGGTAGTACAATAAATTTCTCCATAACTTCTGCTGGTTATCTTATAAACAAATTTTATCTACTTTACAACTTCGCTTTTAGGTTGTGTTTCTATAAATTTACCATATTTACGGACTATTGAATATAGATCATCTTTAATATCTGAGAAGTCACCTTTCAAGATGTAGTGTGGTGTTCTTAGTTTAGCACTATTTTCATACCACGTAAGCTGTGTATTTGACAATTTTCCTGTCTTTGATTTTAATTCTATGTAAACTATTCTACCTGCTGGAAACTCTATTATTAAATCAGGACATCCAGGTTTCATTCCCATTTTAATTAATAACATTTTATTGCTGATACTTCTTATGCCTTGATTGGGTACGTGAAAATATCTAAATTGATATTTATCTTGCAGGTAAAATAAGAATTTACATACTTCAATTTGTATTTTGTACTCTTTCATTTCTTAATTTTAATATTGTTAATTTTACTTTAGATACATATTCAATATCTGTAGCAAACTTAGTTAATTTTTCAGCAAGTTTTAAAGTATCTATATTATTATTTAAAAGCATTGTGGTCCTTGTTCTTCTAAAATCTAAAAATGCTGGGTGATTATTTAATATTTTTATATAATATTTTACACAGTCACATTTTGTTTTAAATACTTTGACTCCAAATGTAGAGTCTTTGTTATTAAATGGTTTAATATGATCTTCTGTTAAATCCCAGGTTCTAATACCAAATAGATTATTACCCTGTACTGCAAATCTTGATGTACCATAATAAGACTCTAATACTGCTTGTGCTATTATAATTTCTTTTGGTATTCTTTCTTCTTGATGTAATGAAAAGTTTAAGTAATTTATACAAGTTTCTAAAGTTTCAATAAATTGCTTTTTATTTTGATAAATAAACTCAGGTTCATATAGACCTATATTCTTAGCTTCATTGATGTATTTTGTTTCTATTTTATGTTCTATTTTATCTACTGTTAAAAAGTTAGGATTAAATGTTCCTATAATAAAAGAAACAATAATTAAAAATAGTAGTAATAACTTACCAGTCAAAATGGTTTTTAAACTTTTCATATATTGCTTGCCTTATCTTAGGGTCAGGACTTTCGGCACAAAGTGCTAAAGCTCTTGCTACTGGATTAATTTGATATAATGTCCAAAACATTCGTTCATTCATACGATGCTGTTCTGTATGATGCTCTATGCAAAGAGGTACAACGAAACTATCGCAGGGTTTCATTCCCATTCCTGCACCTGTGAATCTTAAATGTGCTGATTGAACGTCAGTTCTCTTGCATATAGTACAGGGTTGTTCTGATACATATACTAAATGCTTTCTACTTTTTATTATCTTTGTCTTTTGATAAACCATAAATATCTATAACATCTAATGCTCTTAATTTATAGATTATTTCAGGTTTACCACCTTCGTTTTTTCTAGTTTTTTCTGTATCAATAATTAAATTTTGTAACTTCAACTCTGTAGTTCTTGGTCTTATAGTAAGTAAATTTTTATTACATCTATTAGCTAGTTCAGAAGTTGTAAGTCCTTTTGGAAATACTTTTTCAAGCTCTAGTAGAACCATTTTCTGCAATCTACCTAGTTGCTTATTTATATCATCAGCCGCTATTACAGAAGTTCTTACTTTTCTGTGTCCAGCTTTGTAAGGATATTTATTAAAATCAAATTCACCCTGCATCTGTTTCCTTTATATACTTTTCTGCATCTTTTTCATTCACAAAAAATCTATTGGTAAATCCATAAGTTGATTGATTTAATATTTTAAGAAGTTTTTTAATTTTAACTTTTTTAGGTTTTTGTTTGCCTGTTCCTACTATATAAATATAAATATCAGCTTTCATTGTCATTTTATTTCCTCCAAAACTTTTTTTCTAATGCTGGTACTCTACATTTATCGTGAGTATGAATAGAAAGGTCTTGTGGCATTTTATGATATTTTATAGGTTTTCTTTTTATTCCAGCTTTTTTCATTTTTTCTCTCCAATCTTTTATTTCTTCCCATCTTTTTTGTTTAGCTTCTTTTTCAATAATAAATATATTATCTTCTTCTAGCTGACAAACTTCTTCTTGTACCCATTCTCCATTTTTGTATTTATATTTAGATAAAAGTTTTTTGCCAGGATTAGCTTTTTTGAAAGCATTGACTTTTTGCAACCTTTCTATTTCTCTTATATCTTTATCTTTTTCATATCTTTCTTTTGCTTTAAGTTTTTTTTGATGATTCTTTTTTTCTATATCAGCTAAAACTTTTTCTCTATATTCTTTTTGTTTATCTTCAGGCATTTATTTTATCCAAAGTTATTTTTATTTCTTTTATCAAATAAGGTATTCTCTCTTCTTTTTTCTCAGGTAGCATTATAAAAATATCTCTATCAGTCATTTTGCATAAAACATCTAATATAGATTCTAATACTAATTGTTTACTTATCATTATTCCTCATTTCATTAAAACTAGGACTCTTACCTCTACAGGCAATCTTATATCCCTTGATTATAACTGATTGACCAACTAGCAGATTATTTACTTTTCTCATCTGCATAGTTGAAACATTTCCAATAATACTCATCAGACCTAATCTACCAGCATTAAAGTCGTTGCTGATAGTTAGGTTCTGAACAGTTCCGTCTTTGAGTATATTGTATTTAGCAATACTCATTTTGCTTTACCATTTATATATTCTAATAAAGAAAGTGTTTTAAACTTTCCTGGCACATTAGGATATTTTGTATCAACAACTTTTTTTGCTTCATCCATTGTTTTTACATTATGAATTACTCTACCTTTAGAGTTCATATTCTTATTATTAAAAAAATCAGCATCAACATATGTTTGTATAAAAACTTGTTTTAATACTGTTTTTCCGTTTATTTTTAGTGTTTTCATATATCTCCTTTTCTAGTTAAGGAAACAGTACAATATCCATTCCCTGTGTCAATAGTTATTATTAGTTATTATTAGATATATATAAAGGAGGAACAAAACAAGTACAACTGTAGGTGGTAATAAATAATAATATTTTTTAATATTAAGTATTGACTAGCATATCAGATTTGGTACGATTTGAGTATGACAACAAAAAAAATGGAGGCAAATATGACTAACGTAAATTACGTTACTTTTAAATTACCAGGCAGAGAAAAAACTTTTACTGGTACAAGCATATCATCTTGCTACAGATCGTTCTTGCAAGATTATTCTGAAGCATTACCTGAGTTAATTAAGGTAGTTGTTTCATATTCTTATCAATCAGCAACAGGAATTAAAAAATCTTCTGAGTATAATTGGAAACCAAAAGATTTTAGAAATGCGTTTGGTTCTGTTGAAAGACAAATTGAGGGAGGTATATAATGGAATTATTTACTAAAGCAATTAAAAAAAGATTAATTAAAAACTTTGAGGTCAATAAGAATAAAGAAAAAATTGTTGAGCATAAAGTTGTAGTTAAACTTTTTAATCCTACAGGACTAGGAACTTGGTATCTAACTGAAATGAACCCTGAAACAGGAATAGCTTTTGGACTATCACATATAACAGTAAAAGAGTTAGGATACATAAGTATTGCTGAGTTAAAAGAGTTTAAAGGTAGAATGGGTCTTGGTATAGAGAGAGATAGAATGTTTGAGTCTAACAAGAAAACATTAAAAGAATGTGAGGCACTATGAGTAAACATATGACACCACTTATCTTTGATGGGTTTGAGGTTAAGATAAAAACAAGTGATAGTAATGACTTAATATTACATCCTAGTGATTTACCTGACAAATTAAGATTAGACCTGGAAAAAAAATGTATAGAGGTATTTGAAGATCACTATGACGAAATGATAATTAAACATAAAGGAGATGCATAATGAGTATAGTAAAAACTAAAGCATATCTAGATTTACAGAAAACTCTTAAATTAGGTGCGCAAATAGATCAAATTAATATTATTATAAAAATGTTAGAAAAAAGAAAAAAACGATTATTACATAGAATGGGAGTAACAGATAAAAATGGAATTATTAACAACTGATTATATCATTATGATAGTAGCTGTTATATATTTTTTAATAACAACAACTTAAACAGGAGGCAAATATGGGATGGGATAACTTTACAATAGAAGATTATAGAGATGAACCAACAATTGATGAAAATGATGTTGGTAAACAAGAGTATGAAGTAGAAGTAGATGTTCACTTCACAGTTAAATATAAGGTACTTGCTAAAGATAAAACAGACCTTAGCGATAAGACTATATATGTAGGTGGTGCTGATTTATCATTTAAAGATGATAACTTAGATAATATTTATGATCTTAAAGTTAAAAACTGGGGAACTGACAATCATAAGGAAAGTATTACTTATAGAGAAGTAATAGCTAAAAAAATAGATGAAGATGAACCTGATAGTAAAGATAACACAGAATATGAATTAGAATAAACTTGACAAAAGGGGTATTATGGATTTATTAATTATATTGAGAGAGTCAAATTCCTCTCGCTTTTTTGGGTGGGATTTGAGTATCAGTAATGACTCAAAAGTATTACACATCAACCTTTCTTGGTTCTGTCTCCATACTTTGTTAAATCCCACTCACTATTATTTTTTATTGACATTTATTAGAAATTTAAGTAATGTTCCAAAAGCAAAACAGAAAGAGGAGGCAATATGGTAACAATGAGAATAAATGGTAAGTTGATAACAGCTAAGTCTGTTCATCAATGTTTTATCAAATACTATAATAAGTTTTTTATTATGGATAAGAAACTTTGTATATTTGATTTAGAAAAAAAAGAAAGGAAACAATATGTCTAAAGCATACAAGATGCTACAGATACCTGTAAGTAAAGAAGAATACGAAAAGATAGAAGAACTAGCAAAGAGAGAGAATAGAAGTATTCCAGCACAAATCAAAGTGTTCTTGAAAACTCTATTTGGTAAAAGATGATAGCTGAATTAATAGTAATATTAATTGGATTTCTTTTTTTGTTCTACCTTATAAAAGAAGTAGGTAAAAAAATAAGCATAATAAATGAATATGAATTAAGTTTATTTAGAAAAGAATATCAATTTTTATTAAAATCAGCTAAAGACGACAAACAACAGATAAAAGAACTAACTAAGCATATGCAGACGTTAGAAAGACAAGTAATAGAAATAAAAAAAATAAAAGAAGATAGGAAAAACGTATTTTCTTTAAACAAAAAAAAATAGGAGATAAGATGAGTAATACAATGTTTGATAAAAATGTAGGTGCTTACATAAGATTTAAAAGATTAGAAAAAAAACTTACACAATCTAAAGTAGCACAATGGATAAACGTGACTTTCCAGCAGATACAAAAATACGAGAAAGGAAATAATGCAATATCTTTATGGAAGTTTGCTGAACTTGTAAAAAGATTTGGTGATAATGAAAGTATTGTTATTTCTAATTGTAGAGATAACCTATATCTCCCTGACAAGTTAATAGAAGAGGGCAAGATACAAGTTGCTACTGTAACATCAAAAGAAATTGCAGATGATCCTACACATAGATTAGATGCTAAATATTGGATTGATAAAAAAAGTGAATAACTTAATACAAAAACTTAAATGGGCTATTAGAGAGTCTAGAAAAAACGGACACCCTTATATCTCTAGTGGTAAGCTAGAAGAATATATCCAGGAATATGAAGTTGCGACTGGCAATATATCTTCTGATATGGTAAATAAGGATAACAAAAAAAATGGAGATAAATATGATAAAAAAAATAGTGTTGTTGATTTCGTTCTTGATATTAACTAACTGTGCATACAAACCTAAGATAAACCCTGAAGCTAGTAGAGATCCTCATACAGGTAAAAATTTAGCTGGTAAATACTATTATTACTTAGCTACTTGTGAGGATATGTGGGAAAAGAATCCACCTTTTTCTTTAATTAAAAGACAAGGTGCTTTTACTAGAAAATGTATGCAAGATTTTGGTTTTAAATTATTACATTATAAAGGTTAATGTATGTCAAATAGAATTACGTTATCTGATGTAAGAAGTAATTTTAAATCAATAACTAAATACTTTTCTACTCAGGAAGTTTCTAAATACCATAAGCAAAGTGCAAAGGTTATTAAACTTATGGAACAATTAGAAAAAACTAATCCTGAACTTATTAAAGAACATAATGAGGTACTAAAAGTATTAATGAATAATTACGATCAGCAAATAAAAAATATTGAAGCACAACTTAAAATAACAAATAATTTTTTAGATTGTGTAGCAATATTAGAAGTTAAACCTGATGATAAAAATGCAAGAGAAACTATAGTAGAATACAAAAAGAGCTTAGGTCTATTGTGAGATTATTGTTAATTTTAACTTTTTTGTTTGTTGCTAATTGTAGTGTAAACAAAAGCAAAGAAGACAGAAAATCATTAAACTTAATGAGAATATTATACCAAATACAAGGAGGTAATTAATGAGTGAAAAAGAAAATGTTACAGGTGAATTAGCTAGATTATCAGATAGTAAAGATATTACACTTGATATAGCAAGAAGACTAAGGGGTGATGACTTTACTATAAGTGTAAGTCAAAAGTTAGAAACTGGTTATAAACTTTTATGTGATGAAAATAAAATTGTATCAAAAAAAGATATGAAGATTCTAGATTCTAATCTTAGTACAATAGTAAAAAAAATACACGATATGTCTGAGTCTTTATATAAATATAGTGAATTACTATCTTTATTACAGATTAAGTACACACCTGAAAATGAGAATAGTAAAAAAAATATACCAAATATAAATGCAAGTATAGAAAGGTTTAGTAATGAATAATTGGGTAAAAAAGAATTATTGTCATAGTTTTTCTTCAGGTCAGCAATTTATGATTAATCCGTCTGCTTGGTTGTTTAAATATGGATTTGGTAAAAGACAACCTACTAATTCAGCTATGCAAAGAGGTAAGACTTCTGAATTTGTTACTTATTACTTAATGCAAAGAGAGTCTAAGTTTAAAGAACATAAAACTGTAGAAGATATAACTGATTGGCACTTCAAAAGAAATAAATTTGCTTATAATAAAGATGAAGTTTACAACTCTATTGAGATAGCAAAACAATTTAAAAAAGCACTACAGGATAGACAGCTTACTCAAATACAGGATTATCAAGGTAAAAGATTTGTTGAGGGCAAAGAGTATGGATTGGAATACCCTATAGTTTCTTATACTGACTTTGGTTTTAAAGATTTAATTGTAGATACAAAAGCTACATTAAGATGTCCCAGTAAACCTAGTGTAAGTCACGTTAGACAACAATGTTTATACTCTAAGTTGTATAATAAAAAAACTTCTATTCTATATGCTACACCTAAGAAATATTTTTATGCTGATATAATGCAAGGTGAAGTAGAACAGGGTTTCAATGAATGTATAAATGTATTTAAAAATATTGAAAACTATTTAAAAATATGTGATACTATTGAAAAAGCAGTAATGATTACTCCGTTAAATACAGATGATTATTATTTTAATACTAAACAAAAAGAGGAGGCAACAAAACAATGGCAAACGATAATAAACAAGAAATAATAAATAAAAAACTTTACGAACTATCAAAACACTTTCCTAATAATGAAGTAAGTTGGCGACCAGGAAGAACCTTTAAATCTAATAAAGATGGTAGATATTATTCACTAGGACTTGCTTATCTTTCTGTAAGACAGGTACAGGATAGATTATCAGAAGTTATGGGTGCTAACTGGCAATGTAATCATATAGTTTATGGACCAAAAACAATTTGTAGTTTAGGTTTGAAATTTGATAATGAATGGATATGGAGATCAGATGGTGCTGGTGATACTAACTTTGAAGCTGACAAAGGAGGTATATCAGATTCATTAAAACGAGCAGGAGTTGCTTGGGGTATTGGTAGATACTTATATGATCTTAAAAATACTTACGTTCCTTGTACTGTTAATGAAAAAACAGGAAAACATATAAAATTTAGTGTTGATCCGTGGGATATTGTAAGAAAAAATCAATCAGATTTTGGAGTATAATATGATATTATTTGATATTATTAAACATCAATCTATAATTGATAAAAGAGAACCTAGAAGTGATACTTTAGAGTTTTTAGAAAAAAAAAGATATTCAGTATCAAAAAAAAAATTCATAAAATACGGAGATATGCACATAGATCATTTTTTACACACAGTAGATAATGATGAAAATAATGATGTGGAGGTCAAAATTTATGAATTATTGAAAACCAAATATGGAAAGGAGGAAACGATATGTTAGAAAAAGCAATATTTTTTAATGTGTTTCAAAATGAAACTAGCAATCCAAAAGCACCAACATTTAAGAAAAATGGTGTAAAAATAGAAAAGGATATAGTTATCAAAGCTGGAACATATGACTTAGCTTTTTTTGGAAATGCTATCAATAAGGAGGGGAAACCAAATCCTTATTTTAAGATTGATAATCCTTGGCAACCAAAGAAACAAGTTGACAACAATGATGCTCCATTTTAGAGTATCATCAGAGTGGTATCTCTAGGGCTACACCCTTTTTTTAGACTACGAATCGTAAATTAGTCATCTAGTAGCCCTAGCCCATAATTTGCAATTTATATGATATTTGTTATATATATCTATGAACAAGTATTTATTAAGGATATGGAAAGGTGATGTTCTTATAAAAGACTTGGAATGGGAAACTGACAATGATTATAATAAACTTCATAAAGAAGTATCAGAGTCAACCCCAGTAGGAGTGAGGATAACTATAGAAAATGTTAAACGAGCAAATGAGAAAACTCGTTGATACTCTGAATAAGACTAATAGTGAATATGTACAAGAAATTCATAATCACGGAGGTGTTAGTTTAAAAGCGAGTAAGTTGGGTAGAACTTATAAGGATATTCAACGAGAAATAATTAAGGTTGATATAGTAAAAGAAAAGAATAAATATTAGCTTTAATTAAAAAAACATAGATAGTAATACAAACTAATTGTTTTAGTGTAGGGCTTCTGTGACTTAACTAAAAAAAAGGAGATAAGATGAGCAAACAAAATCATACATACATATTAGATACAGATAAAACTTATGCAGAATTAGAAACAGCTTCTGAAAATAAAGTTTTAAAAAACAAAATGTTTAAGAAGTTTAAATACTTTGAAACTATTGTTTTAAATAGATTAATAAAAAGATTTAGAGATCAAGGTATGAGTCACGCAGATGCTAAAACAAATGCAATTGCTAGTGAAGAATATGAAAAGCATATGAAAGGTTTATTTGTAGCTGAAGTAGAATTTGAAACAGCTAGAGATAAATATGAACATATGAAAATTCTAAAAGATATGCGAATAACTGAAGAAAGCTCAGCTAGATATATCATAAATAAAAAACAGTAAAGCTATAATAAAAAACCCCCATAGCTAAAAGTTATGGGGGAAGTTACCTAAGGGAGGTTTTCTATAATATTACTTTTTTTTATTACTATTGTAAACATCATTAATATACTTGATTAACTTAGGGTTTTGGAACAATAAATCTGTTAATCCACTACCCAAAACCTCACAAACCTTTTCTTCATCTTTTAATTTAAGCTCAGCATTAAAGTGATCTAGTATTGCGTGTACTATTTCGTGTATTAATGTATTTAATTTTTTTGGACTAGTGAGAGTTTTATCTAATCTTATAATATCTTTAGAAGCATCAAAGTCACCATAGACTCCATCTTTATCTGCTGTCTTACTAGACATTTCTTTTACTTTAAGTTTTCTATGACCTAAATATATTGTTCCTGGAAGTTTCATAATTACCCATATAATTTTTGAAGCTGTTTCATTGATATATTGTTTACTTCCATTATGTGATTATCCCAAATTTCTAATTCACATATTTGATATGTCCAACCAGTAAGACTGTGTTTAGCATAATTTTCAATATGGTTATCAGGCAAAGCACAACCTATGTTTACTACTCTTGTAAAATCATTTACTGATTCACTAATTTTTGGAACTCTATTATCTTGTGCTCTATGACTATGACCAAATACAATATCTATTTTTGATTTGTTTGCTATTTGTCTTTCACTAGCTTCACCACCATATTCTTTTCCCATTGGATTAATTGGTGCGTGAATAAAACCTACACCACCTAACATTAAATACTCACCCCACGGAATAACATTCCATTTATACTTTTTACATATTCCATAAAATTCTTTTTGACACATACCATAGAAAGTAGGATTTTTATCTTCATATCTCCACATTCTTTTTTCGTGATTACCTAGAGTGTAATATTTTTTAACCTTTGTATCTTTAAGACCATAAGCAAATTCTTCTAATGCTTCATCAAAAGATTGCATTTCTTTCATAAAGGTAGGTTTCTCTATTCTTGCTGTATAGCTATCATCAGAAATATAATAAGTACAACTATCTAAAGTTATCATATCACCTATTTGTACTACTGCATCAGGTTTAACTTTTCTTATATGTTTAGCTATCCATCTAAATCTTGACTTGTTTCTTATATTAGGTGAGTCGTGTAAATCACCAATAGCAATTACTTTCATATTACTCCTTGTGTTTGATAGCACATTATTTGAGTGCCAATTTGAAGTTTGTTGACTTTTTCTTTTCCAATATCATTTAAGATTTTAACTGAAGAAATATATCCAACTTCCATACAGGTACTCCAATCATCATATAAAAAACCATTTTTAGGAATTGGTTGACAATCTTGATGTGCAAAAGAACATAAGCTCATTACAAGAACCCATTTCATTATTTGCCTTTATTCCCAGGTCCACCATTTTTAAATATTTGTGTTCCTTTAATACCAAAAATAGAAGCCACTACTGTTATCCATAATGTTTGGAACCAGACCGGAAGATTACCAAAATGATGAAAGAATAATTCTATCTTTTGCATCATAGTCGGATCGTCGCTGAAAACTGCCCAAGCAAGCACAACTATGGGGGCAGATAATATTATAAGAACAAATTCATCTTTGTAATCATTTTGTCTTGCTTCTAAAAGTTTACCCTCGTATTCTCTTTCTCCACGAGCCATTTTTTCTGCAGTAAGAAGTGCTGCCTGTGACATAGCTTCTTTTTGTTTTTGTTTATTTGCGTATATTTTACTGCCAGTTGATACTGCTAATTTTATTGCTGATAACCACATTGATATATTCCTCCTAGTTGTATTAGAGGTATATCAATCTATAATTGAAATTGCAAATTTACTCTACGACTTGACCTTTTTCCCATTTCATATCAGGAAGTCCGTTCTCATATTTCTTCCCATCAAATCTTAGAACCTGTTTTCTGTTTTCACCTTGCTCATTATAGCTACAATGAATCCAACCCTTAGAACCATCATTGGGATCATAATATTCTAGTATGAGTTGATCAAAATCACAATTGTTTTCAATCCAATATGCGACTTTTATGTTTGGAACTCCATTTATTTCAAAGTCAACTGCTTGTCCTTTTGCGTGTTGCGATGTTTTTTTCGATCCTATGGCTTCACAAAGGGCTTCAGAACGATACCCTGATGTAATGGTTACTGGTTTATCAAATTTTGCTCTTACTTTTTCTAATACAAGATAACAAAGATTTTCTAAGTTTTTTATATCTCCTGATCCAGGAGTATTATCAATTCCCTTACGAGTTGCAGTCATTGATTTTGTAAATTCTTCTAATTTAAAGTGTTTTGAAAGTTGCATTATAGCCCCCTATAATAATATATTGTATATGATTGTTGACATTCCAAATATAAGCATTCCTGTTGAAGTCATAACTATTTTCTCTAGTCTGTCAATTTTTTTGTTAGTCATTTCCTGCATAATTCTACACAGTTTTTCGTGATCATCAATTCTTTGATGAGCAGTATATGCTACTGTAGTTGTAGTCTTTTTTCTTTTAATTCCTTTTCTTATCATTTGCCTTGTCCTCTATATTTTTTCCACGATCTTCTTTTGTGTTTATTCATAGTTTTTTTGCATTGTGGATTTCTACCTATGCTTGTACCTTTATATTTCTTTTCGTATGTAATTACTACCCCATAAGAGCTTCTTTTTGACACTATGAGTACCTTTTACTTAAAATTGTGTTAATCGCAAAAAAAACCATATCTCTGTCCGTTTAAACCCTATTTATCCTTATACTTATTGTCCATTTCTTCATCTTCTAATTTTTTAATCTCTAATTGACAATAATGGATTATTTTCTCTAAATCTTCTGTTTTATTTTTAAATAAGTACCTACAAACATACTTTACTACACAACCTTGAAAAAACGATAATTTATTTTTAGATATAAACTCATATGGTTGTATCTTAAAGTGTTTATAGTGACTGCCTCCAATTTGTCTTAATTGTGGCAAAACTTTTTCCCAAATAGATTCATCAGTCATTTTGTTTTACTTTTAATATTGGTTCCCTTTCATAACTTTTAATTCCTATATGTTTCATAGTGCTTGTAAGATCAGCATAAATTTCACCACCACATTGACGCCATAATTGACAAAAGTAATAATCTTCACTTAAATACCTACCTGTGTTTTCAGGATCATCTAATATCCCTTTACCTTGAATACCACAATCAAAAAAAGCATATTCTTTTCTTCCTATTACTTTATTTGATTCTCTTTTTTTATTTATTTCAGCAACAACATCTGTTTTGTATTCTATTTGAGGATATTGGTCTAAAATCATTTCAAATACTTTTCTTTGTATGCACATAAAACCTGTTCCAGCATAATTTACTTTTTTAAATCCTTTATCATTTTCTGATAAATCATAACTTCCTATAGGAAAATTTAAACACCAACCTTGACTAGCATCACCTTTTTCTACAGGAGCTTCATTTTTTATTGGATAAGGTGCAGATGTGATTGGTTTATCATATAACAATACTCTAATAAATTGTTGTGGTTCAAAAGTAACATCAGCATCTATAAAGAAAAGATGGGTATAATTTTTTTGCTTTAAAAATTCAACAACAAGTTTATTTCTTGCTCTTGTAATTAAACTATCCCTAATCCACATCATACCACAACCTATCTTAGCTTGCATAAGTGTATCTCTTACATTTATTATTGAAGATATTGTTTCTAAATGAATCTTTTGATCAAAACTTGGGATACAAATTAAAACTTGTTTTTCCATAACACGGCAGGAGAGTTGGTGGTATGTGGTAACTCTCCTACCAGTTTATCCTTTATCATTGTTTAAAGTAAGATGGAAGACCTAAATGCTTTCTTCTATCATATATATTTTTATCTGCATTTTTTGAATTTTTGTTATTATAATGCAAAAACACTTGTGTACAGTCATTTCCTTGAAATTCTTCTCTCCAATGTTCTAATTCCATACCTCTATAAACAAGCATATCTCCAGGTTTTAAAACAATACAAATACCTTTATTATTACTAGATACAGTTATTTTTTTATTATTAGGTATTCCCACATTTTTTTTAGGTTCTAAATATATAGGCCAAGGATCACCACCTAAATTTAAAGTAGTAGATATTTCACAACTAAATCTATCTTTGTGTCTATGTAAGACATCACCAGTTTTATAAATTCTTGCATAAGAATAAGTTGGATTTAATTTAAGTCCTGTTTTCTTTTCCATAATTGGTAAAGTTCTTAAAAGTAAAGTTTCCATAGCAACATCTGCATAATGAGAATAGGTATTTGGTACTTGTTGATCTGTCCACGTTCCCCATTCATCTGTAAATTGAGAGATATATCTTTCATCAAATAATGTTCTAGCTACCTGTCTTTTCATTATAAAATAATTATAAACAAATTCAGCTATGTTTTTTGGAACAGCTTCTTTTATTACACAATATTTATTTTTTTTAAAACTCATTTAATACTCTTTTCTTTAGATATAGTAGTTTCTACTGCTTTTATATTCCAATGTATAAATCTAAATCTATCTAAACCATTATCAACAACATATTGATGTGGTAAATATCCAGGAATTATAATCATAGTTCCAGGTTGTATTTTAAAATGTATTTGTTCACTTGCTAATGTGATTTTAGTAGGGTCTTTTTGTGGTAACTTTGTCATTCTAGCACCCATACGTGGATCGTGTATTACTGGTACAGATGTTTTTTCAGAACAATCTAAAAAATAAAAACCTGATACGTGTTGATTCCAATGAACGTGTGTATCGTGATGACCTCCACCTTTTCTACTAAACTCTTGTACCCAAAATTCTGTAAAGTGTAAACTATGATTTCTTAAATCAAAACCTTGCCAATCTAAAAATTCAAAACTTCTAGCACCACAAAAATCTACAAACTCTTTTGCTTTATGGTCATTAGAAAAAGATTCACTATGTTTTGATAAACCAAAATCTCCTAAACTTTTTTTCCATTTAGGTTCTTTTTTTAATGTTTCTTTTTGTAGTTTATCTGCTTTCTTAATATACTTATCTGTAATAGGCATAAGTTTTTTTATAAACATAGGTGCTTGTGCTACCCATATTGGAGTTTGAAAATAAAATTCACTTTTAAAATCAACGTGATTTTTTGGTTTATTACTTCCACCTTGCTTTATATCATTCATACTATTTAAACGGATAGCCAAGATTCCAAATGACTAAACTGTTCCTTTCTCCTTTTGTTACTGGTTTAACTCTATGCCATACGAAACTAGGAAATATAACTAAAGAACCTTTAGGCAATATTTCTTTACACGTTCTCATATTGGGTTTTTTATCAGGGTCTTCATTCCTTAAATCAAATTCTAATTCACCACCCTCATATTCTTTAGGGTCTGTTAATGTTACTGTTACAGATAGTTTTCTTATTTTACCTTTTGTTGGACCATTTTCTATATATGGTTTATCCCAACTATCACAATGCCAATCATAATATTGACCTTTTTTATATATTGTAAATTGACAAGATTCTGAATAATCCCATTCAAAGTTCCAACCAGCATTTGTATTAGCTTGATGTATATAGGGTTGTATTTCCTTATAAATCCATTTGTCGTTCATCCATATAATATTAGAATCTCTTTTTTTTTGTAAATTTTTAATTTCTTCTTTATTAAGAGGTTCTTTAGATAAATCTCTATCCCTACCAAAACCTCCTGTTATAGCCATAACTTCTTTTTCTTTTTCTGATTTGCCATATTTTACTATCATATCACAAATTCTTGTGGGTATAGCTGATTGAAAATACCAATAGTAATTAGATATATTCATAAGTAGATATTAATATAGTTTGAAGTTTGCTTGATTTATTTTCTGTTATAAAAAATCTTTGCATACTAGGAAATATAATAAATTTATTATTCTGTAAAGGTATATGCCAAGTTCTATTGACACGTCTATTATCATCATAATGTATTACTACTTCTAGTTGTTCTTCATCATCAATATCAACACCATATACGCAAGTATAATCAGGTGCGTTTAATAAGTCTAATGGTTCTATTAAATTTCTATTGTGGGATTGTTGTTTTTTATCAAGGATAATACCAAAGTCTAATTTGGGTATAAGTGTTTTATTATTTTCTATTCTAAAATGATCTCTTAAATAATCTTTTAACCATTGTAAAGGTTGTGAAAAAGGTACTTCATAATCTGTATAAGCAAAATCTCTTTCATTATTACTTATTCTTTTTTGATTTATAAAAGAAGTTATTATATCGTTTTTTATTTTATCACGATCAATTTCAAAACCTTTAGGACTATCTATTGTACCACTTACAATATCTATTTCAGACACCACCTGTTTCTTCATAAAAGAATATTATCTTTCGTTTTTATCCCAGCTTTGATTATCTTCATTCCACTCATAGATATGAGTTTCTTTTTCTTCTTCTGTAAGTTCAGGCTCATCACCTATTGGTGACTGCCATCTAGCTTCTGTTGTATTAAGAACCCAACTTGTATAAGGTTTTTTACTAATGAAAATATCATTATCTTCATCATAAGTCATACCTATACCAGCATAGTTACCTCTAAATGCTTTAGAGTCATCACCTGAGTTATGTTTGTTATTATGTGTATTATAAGATGTTTTTTTCCAAAGAGGCCAGTTATGGATATTTTCCAAAAACTGTCTTCCTACTTCTTCATCTTCAATACCATCTGCGTTCTGACAATCTTTGTCAGCTACAACGTGTACTGCTATAACTTTACTGTTTATTCCTAATTTTGCGTAATGTGCCATAATGCTCTCCTTATATATTATTTGTTAAAGTTTGTAAAATCATTAATTTTTATGCTACAAATGTTCCATCCGCTGTGAATATTCTAATTGTATCTGATCCACAAGTAACAACAGTATTACCACCTGAAACAGATGGACTTGCATCTGCTGTAGCGTGACGAATAACAACAATACCACTTCCACCTGCTCCACCATTTTGAGGATTATTTGGAGCTGTTCTTCCTGCTCCTCCTCCACCGCCACCCATATTGGTTTCACCTGCTGATCCAGCTCCTGGAACACCACCATTCCCACCTCCACCA
>MDSV01124579.1_pt1 | contig 29620 bp, 25 predicted proteins | sample 810851 | NCBI WGS metagenome assembly MDSV01 (sample SAMN05326640, study PRJNA326480) | marine metagenome | isolation source: seawater | place: Atlantic Ocean: North East | collected 2012 | reverse complement strand
TTTTTTTTTTTTGCTAGAATATAATTATAACTAATTTAATAATCCTAGTATTTTTTAAACTAATTCTTATTTATTAGCATGTGAACCATCACAATTACCATTTGGGTCACTTGTCTTTCCACATTTACATTTGTTCTCTTTACGTAATGATATATTTTTAATATTTTTTTTTGTTTTCATCAAGGGTATTTTTTACGAAACTAATTTATTATATACAATAAAAAAAGGATAACTGTATGAATATTAGTAATTTATATTTAAAATAAATTAAAATAAATAGACTAAACCCAATAAAAAAAGCCTTTATTTTTTATTTAAAAATATCTAAATAATTATTGAATTACTAAATTGAGTGAGGATTTTGATTTAGTGTTAAGTTCCACAATATGTTTGAAAACATTTTTCAAAGTCAGAACTAGGAGGAGTCATAAATTCATCTAACCCGTCCTTATATTTATAAGGATTTGAATAAAGTTCTAAAAGTTTATTAATAAATGTTGTATCTCCATTAACTGCATCTTCAATTGCCTTATGAACTAAATTATTTCTTGGAATAATAATAGGATTACTTTTTTTCATTGTTAACATGCTATCTTTTATACTGTTACTAATAATATAATCTCGTCTTTTTTTCCATTTAATAAAATCAATATTATTTATAATATTACTTGTTTTAAAATTTTCATAAGAAAGAGAAAAAAATGTGTTTGTAAAGTCAAAATTATTTTTTTTCATGATAAATAAAAGATCATCTACTAATGGATATAATTTTTTTTTATTACTATTAATCCCTATTTTTTTCAACATCATTAAATAGTATTTTTCTCTCCAAATATCATCAAACTTATCTACAACTGATTGAGCAAGAATAATTGATTTATCTTTATTTTGATTAATTATAGGCAGAAGTGATTCTGCAAATCTTGTAATGTTCCACTTAATAATTTTTGCTTGATTTCCAAATGAATATCTTCCATTAAAATCAATTGAACTAAACACCTTATAAGGATCATAGCTGTTGATAAATGCACAAGGACCATAATCAAATGACTCTCCAGAAACAGATGTGTTATCTGTATTCATAACCCCATGAACAAAACCAATTCTCATCCAATTTACAACTAATTCAATTTGTTTCTCCATTACATAATTTAATAATTCAAGAGGAGGGTTTTTCCTATTTTTTATTTCAGGGCATATTCTAGTAATAGTATAAGATGTTAGTTTCCTTAAATCTTTCTTTGAACTAAAATATGAGGCATATTCAAATGTGCCAACTCTAATATGACTTTTCATTATTCTTACTAATAAACCCCCATCTTCTTTAGCATCTCTAAAAATAGCTTCACCAGTTTTTATAACAGCTAAACTTCTAGAAGTTGGAATATTTAAATAATGCATAGCCTCACTAATTAAATATTCTCTAAGCATTGATCTTAAAGTTGCTTTTCCATCTCCATTTCTTGAATATTTAGTAATTCCTGCACCTTTTAATTGAATATCAAGCATCTTATTGTCTTTTATAGGAAGTTCTCCTATAATTATTGCTCTTCCATCTCCTAATTTAGTAAAATATCCAAATTGATGTCCAGCATATGCTTGTGCAAAGGATTTATCATGATACTTTCCATTTAAGATGATCTCTAATAATTTATCTTTATTTGATAAATTAAATTTTTTATGTAATTGATTATTTGATAAGAAAATTTCAGCTTTTGGAAAAAAACTAGGTTTTGATAGACTGTGAAATAGATTAGGAAGAGTTAAGTAAGTATATTTAAAATCAAGCATTTTTTTTAAAAAAACAATAATACAAAACTCAATTGATTAATATTGTTTATTTACAATTGAAATACTAGTTCTATTTTATATTTTTATTAAGCTTATTATCTTGTTTTGGAGATATAAAATTTTATAGTTATTGTTTTTAATAGTTGATTATCAGTTTTAATTTCTTCACATTAATTTTCTGTAGATTTGTTTTCAAAAAATAAATGAAAAATTACAATGATTATATAAATTATAGTAAAAAGATATATGATATACATATGTCAATGAGTGTGTTAAACTGGGATATGGAAACTCATATGCCAAATAATGGAAATAAATTTAGAGCACAGCAGTTATCAACACTTGCAAAAATTGCTTATGAACTAGAGACGAATTTTAAATATGGTAAACTTTTAGAAAGATTATTAAAAGATAAAACTTTAAATAAAGATCAAAAAAGAAATATTAGTTTATCAAACAAGCAATTTATAAAAAAACAAAAATATTCAGCTGAATTTATTCAAAAACAATCAACTTTAATATCAAAAGCGTTTAAAGACTGGAGAACTGCAAAAGAGAAAAATGATTTTAATCTTTTTAGAAAATCATTATCAGAAATAGTTAATCTGAGAAAAGAAGAATCTTACTTATTAGGATTTAGTAAAAATCCTTACGATGCATTGTTAGATATATACGAACCTAATTTAACCGTTAATGATGTAGATTCAATTTTTGATAATGTAAAAGATTATTTGGTTCCATTCATTAATAAAATAAATAATAGCAATCATATAGATGATTCTTTTTTTTATCAGTACTATGATCAAAAAAAACAGTGGGATTTTGGTATTGATCTTTTAAAACAAATGGGTTACAATTTTGATTCAGGACGTCAAGATATTTCTGCACATCCATTTTCAACACATTTTTCTCCTGAAGATGCAAGAATTACAACAAGAATTGATGAAAATAACCTTTCTGATATGATATGGAGCTGTATTCATGAAGGTGGTCATGCTTTATATGAACAAGGGGTATTATCTGAAAATTATGGAACTCCATTAGGGAATTCAATATCACTTGGAATACATGAATCACAGTCTAGACTATGGGAAAACCATGTTGGTAGAAGTTTAGCATACTGGAAACATAATTTCAATAAGTTACAAACCTACTTTCCTAATAAATTGAAGAATGTAAATTATAAAATGTTCTACCATGCTTGTAATAATATAAAATCATCTCTAATAAGAACGAATGCAGATGAATTAACTTATCATTTACATGTATTAATTAGATATGAAATAGAAAAAGAATTAATTGAAGGTAATACAAATGTTGATGATCTTCCTTCAAAATGGAATAAACTATATAAAAAATATTTAAATATTGATGTTCCCTCTGATTCTTTAGGGGTTCTTCAAGATATTCACTGGTCGCATGGAAGCTTTGGATATTTTCCAACTTATACAATTGGAAGTTTTTATGCAGCTCAATTTTATGCTCAAGCATCTAAAGAAATTACTAATATCGATATTAAAATGGAAAATGGTGATACCAATGAACTTCTAGCTTGGTTAAGAAAAAAAATTCACATACATGGGCAAAGATATGATGCTAAAGATCTATGTAAAATGATTACAGGCGAAGAATTGAACTTTAAATATTTTATGAACTATGCAAAAGATAAATATTCTAAAATATATAATTTAAAGTGAAATTATTTCAATCAAATGTTTTTATTAATTTTTAAAACATGAAAAATCACGACCCGTATCTGGCATTAAGATTTAAAGAATTTAACTATTTTTTATTAATTAGATTTTTACTTGTATTTGGATGGTCAATGCAATTTATAATAGTTGAATGGGAAGTCTATAATTTAACTAAAGACCCTCTTGCACTTGGTTTAATAGGTCTTGTTGAAATAATACCTGCAATATCAATGTCCCTTTTTGCTGGTCATATAGTAGATCAAAAAGAGAAAAAAAAATTATTTACTATTGCTATAATTGCCTTTCTATTTATATCTGTTGCTTTTTTTTCAATAACAACTAATTATTTTTATTCGAATTATTCATCTAAACAGGTTTTAACAGGAATATATATATTAGTTTTTATTGGAGGATTCATACGTGCATTTTTTGGTCCAATTATTTTTTCACTGGTAGCTCTAATTGTTTCAAAAAATGCTTATTCTAATGCAGCATCCTGGAGTAGTTCAACTTGGCAATTTGCATCAGTTCTTGGTCCAGCTTTCGCCGGGTTTTCAATTGCTTGGATAGGTGTTAATGCATCAATGGGCTTTGTACTTATTTCAGTATTTATTGCTTTGTTACTAACTTACTTCATTAAAAAGAAGCCTATCTTAAATCCAAAAATAGGAGAACCAATTATAAAAAGTCTAAAAACAGGTCTTAGATTTGTTTTTAAAACAAAAGCAATACTCATTGCAATTACATTAGATATGGTTGCAGTTTTATTTGGTGGTGCAATAGCCTTACTTCCAATATATGCTCAAGACATTTTAAATGTAGGTTCTCAAGGATTTGGAATGCTTAGAGCTGCTCCTGCAGTTGGGGCACTGATAATCATGTTTATTTCTGCATATATTCCTGTAACGAAAAATGCTGGTAAAAAACTACTTATATCTATTTTTTGTTTTGGTACATCAATAATCATATTTGGAATATCCTCAATATTTTATCTTTCACTTTTTGCCTTATTCTTATATGGATTAACAGACGGGATTTCAATGATAATTAGACAAACTATTTTACAATTAAAAACCCCTGATGAAGTGAGGGGTAGGGTTGCTTCTGTCAATTCTATTTTTATTGGTTCATCAAATGAATTAGGAGCATTTGAAAGTGGACTTACAGCAAAATTAATGGGAACTGTACCTGCAGTTGTTTTTGGTGGTCTAATGACTCTTATTTCTGTTGTATTTACAAATTTTAAATTTCCTGAATTCAAAAAACTTGATTTAACAAATGATATGAATAAAAATTAATGTAATTTTATAAATAAAAATTTTTAATATGAAGAAAATATTTTTGATACTAATTTTAATTCCATTTATTTCTTTGTCACAAGTCATAAATAAATCATTTTACTATGATGGACTAAACAGAGAATATATAATTTATGTACCAGCAAATTATGATGGAAGCATAAATGTTCCACTATTTTTTAGCTTTCATGGTGGAAGTGGATACGCTTCTGACCACATGCAAATGACAAATATTAATACTATTTCTGATACTGCTGGATTTATTGCAGTATATCCACAAGGCGCATTAGATATAAATGGTGCAGAACCGGGTAATACGCCATCAACTTCATGGTTACACAAAGCTCCTACAACTCATAACGATGTAAATTTTATATCCACGATAATTGATACACTTTCTAATGAATATACAATAGATTTAGATAGAATATACGCATGTGGATATTCTGAAGGAGGAATTTTTTCATATGAACTTGCATGTAGATTAAGTAATAAAATTGCTGCTATTGGATCAGTTTCTGGAAGTATGCTTACTGAATCATTTAGAACCGATTATGGATTTGGAAATTGCTCTCCTGCGCATCCAACAGCAATTATTTTAATTCCTGGAACAAACGACGGGAGTTATCATTCACTATATTCAGGATTTCAACCTTATTATTTATCAGCAAACGAAATTACAAATTATTGGACTAGTGTTAATAATACAGATTTAAATCCAATTTCATCAAATGTTAATAACACAAACACCAATGATGGTAGTACAGTTGAAAAATATGAATGGAAAAATGGAGACAATTGTGTATCGATTACTGAACTTAAAGTTGTTGGAGGAGGACATGATTGGCCAGGTTCATTTGGAAATATGGATATCAATGCATCTGTAGAAATTTGGAAATTCGTTTCCAGATTCAATATAAATGGAATGATTAATTGTAATACAAATCAACTACAAGAAAACATTTTTACTAAGAAAAAAGAAATAATTAAGACCTTTGATCAATTAGGTAGATTTGTAAAAAAAGAACAAGAGAATCACTTATACTTTTATATATATAATGATGGATCAGTAGAAAAAAGAATTAATTTAAAATAAATTAAAAATGAAAAAAATACTTTACTTCCTTATATTTATACCTTACTTATTGTTTTCACAAACACATTCAATTGACAATAAAAACCTTTTTATGTCAGGTCTTTCTACCGATGAAGATGTAAGCATCAACACTTATTTTAACACTACTATGGATAGTTGTGATATTTCATGGACTATAATTAAAGATTCAGTACCAAATTTATGGGGAATGTCATTTTGCTTTCCAAATTGCTATATAGAAGGCGTAACAAATGGTCAAGATAATTTTCTTCCAAATGAACAACATTATTTAAATTGCCATGTATATCCTTATGGACAAAGTGGATCTGGAGTAATTCAAATGGAAATTACAACTAATAATACATATAAAGATACTGTAACTTGGAATGTAAGTATTAATAATATTACAAATACACTAGAAAATCTATCAAATAATCATTTAAATATTTATAAAACAATTAATATTTTAGGACATAGATCTGAAAAAAAAAATCAAATTCTTTTTGATGTATATAATGATGGAAGTGTTAAAAAAAGATTTATTATTAATAGTTTTTAAAATTTGATAACAAAAAATTAATTTTACTGACCAATTGAAGTAGCTATTTTTTCTGATATTGTTTCAATAGAATCTTTTTTATAATCAAATTTTATAGGATCCATAATTCTCATACTTTGTTGAATACCTTTTTTCTTTATTCTCAATCCTGTTTTATCAAAAGATCTTCTAAATCCATCAATTATAATCGGCACAACTATAGGTTTATTATTCATAATAATATGAGCTGTTCCTTTTCTAATAGGAGAGAAGGGTTTTGTTGTACCTTGAGGGAAAGTAATAAGCCATCCATTTTTTAATGCCTTACTAATATTTCCAACATCATCTAAATTTACTGGTCTATCAATATTTTCATTCTTGTTTCTCCAGGTTCTAGAAATAGAAATAGCACCTGTATAGGAAAGAATTTTTGGTATAATTCCTGAATTCATTGTTTCTTTTGCAGCTACATAATAAATGTTTAATTTAGGTTTATTAAGGTATGATGGGTTCTTTAAGCTATTATATCTACCATTTAATGAAGCATTAAAAACATGAAGCATTGCAGTAGCATCAGCAAAATAAGTTTGATGATTAGAAATAAATAGAACATTTGTATCTGGTAAACTAGATATAATTTCACTTCCTTGAATAATGAGATGATTTATTCCTCTAAATCTTTTGTATGATATATTTCCAATGATCCAAATTAAAAACCTCTTTATAAATAAAATATTTCCAAATACATCTCTATTTATCATTTACGTAATTTTCAATGAATATTAATTTTAGGTGCATTAATCTTTTCTAAATCAGACAATATTGGAATTATATCTTGTTGAATTTCATTATAAGATGCAATAAATTTATCATACATACTAGTAGCAATATTAATACTATTAATCTGAGTCTTAGTAGGGCCATAAGTATTACTCAAAGAACTTCTTGCTGCCCAAATATAGTTCCATATTGTCGGGTATTCATTTGGTTCACCTATTTTAGATCTAGATTCACTTCCATTTATCTCTTGATTTAAATTCAACAATTCTAATCTTAAATCAAATAATTTAGACTGTATTATTTCATCTGATTTGGATGCTCTTTCATAAGACTTAATCATTATATCAACTTTTTCTTTTAATTTGTTAAGATTAAGATTTAATTGCTTTGTTTTATTATGTAAATCTATAATTTCATTCCAAAAGTTTACAGTTTTTTCTGTAGATTGAGCTTTTAAAGAGTTTTCATAAAGTGGTTTTATGCTAAAATAAACCATCTCTGAAATTGGAATATCTAAACCATTAATCCTCTTAAATAATTTAGCAGAATATTGACCATAATTTACCATTGGACCAGATTGTTCTTTATTATAATTTAATGATGACAAAACTTCCATAGATTCAGATGTTAAGTCCCAACTAATTCTATTAAATCCTTTTTTATTTATAGCTTGAATCTTTTTAATGATCATATTATCTAATGAATATATATATAAAATTGTGGATGGATTTACTTCATTTTCTTCATCATCTAATACATCCCAATTGGGAAATTTCACTTCCTTATTTTTAGTTTCTAGTTCCTTTTCATTCTTTAAACGTAAATCCTTATCAGAAAAATATTTTTCGTTTAAAAAATAAGTGAATTCAACTCCAAAAGGGGGATTATCAGCAATAAAAAAATTATCACCTTGAGATGCTTTTCTTTTACCACCTAAAATTCTTTTCTGTTTATACCAATAAGAATCTCTAGGGTTAAACAATTTAGCTTCATTAATACTAGTGTTAAACTTTCTTAATGAAGAATAATCATCTAAGATATAAATTCCTCTACCAAACGTTCCAGCTATTAAATCATTTTCTCTTTTTTGTATTGCTAGATCTCTTACTGATATGTTAGGAATACCAGAACTAAGCTTTGTCCACTTTTTAGAAAATTGATTAGTAAAATATACACCAAATTCAGTTCCAATAAAAAATAAATTTGGATCAATATGATCTTGAACAATTCTCCAAATTAAATTATTTTCAGGAATATTTAAAGTTATCTTTTTCCAAGATAATCCTTTATTTTTACTCATATATATATATGGTTTATAATCTCCATATTTATGATTATCAAATACAGCATAAACAATATTTTCATCAAAATTATCGGCCTTAATATCATTGACAAATGCAGTTTTAGGTAATTCATTCAATTTATTAAAATCTATTTTTCTCCATTTTTTACCTCCATCTTCGGTAACTTGTATAACTCCATCATCGGTTCCTGCATAAATTAAACCTTCTTTTACTGGTGATTCAGATAAAGAAGTAATTGTACTATAATTTGACATTGCGTACAAATCCCATGCATTATCCCATTTTTGATTCTTACCGAAAAAAGAAGTTGAAACTCTTGAAATATTATTAGTTAAATCATTTGAAATAGTAGTCCATGAATCACCTCTATCTTCAGACTTCCATACTCTTTGAGATGCAAAGTATAATCTCGTTGAATTATGAGGACTGACTAAAATAGGAGAGTCCCAATTATATCTTTCATATTTTTCTCCATAAGCTGGTTGAGGTTTGATGTTAACATTTTCACCCGTTATTCTGTCATGTCGATTAAGATTTCCCCTTTGCCATTGTGCATATACAATATTTGGATTTCCTGGTTCAGTAGCTGGCTGATGACCATCTCCACCAAGAACTACAAACCAATCAGAATTTCTAATCCCATGAATATTATCAGTTCTTGAAGGACCTCCTTGAGTATTATTATCTTGTGTTCCACCATATACATTATAAAAAGGTAAAGCATCATCAACTGCAATTTTATAAAATTGTGTTATAGGAAGATTATCAATAAACTTCCAATTTTTAGTTTTGTCAAAAGTTTCATATAAACCTCCATCACAACCAATTAATAAATAATTAGGATCATTCTTTTTAAAAGCAATAGCATGATTATCAACATGCTTTTCATTTTCATTCATTCTAGAAAAAGTTTTACCTCCATCAAATGAAACTTGCATATAATTATCTACAAGATATAACTCATCAAAATTATGGGGTGAAGTAAATAACTCTTGATAATAATGTGGACCTGTTCCACCAGCAACAGCATCACTCATTTTTTGCCAACTTGCACCTTGATCAATACTTTTAAAAACACCTCCAGTTCTTCTGTTTAATTCTATAGCGGCATAAATAATATCCGCATTTTGATATGACATTGCAAGTCCTATCTTTCCCATATTTGACTTAGGTAATCCTTTAGTTAGATGATTCCATTTTTCACCGCCATCTGTCGATTTGTATATTCCAGTTCCAGGACCACCTCCCATATATCCAGCTACTGTCCTATGTCTTTGCCAAGTGGCTGCGTATAAAACAGAAGGATTTCTAAAATCTATTAATAAATCTGTAGCACCAACCCACTTATTATCTCCGAGAGTTCTTTTCCAATTTTTACCTCCATCTATTGATTTATATATCCCTCTTTCTCCACCTTTACTCCATAAAGGTCCTTGAGAGGCAACCCAAATTATATTACTATTTGTTGGATGGATAATAATTTTAGAAATATGTTCAGATTTTTTAAGTCCCATATTCTTCCATGTCTTTCCTCCATCTTCACTTTTGTAAATACCATCACCGTAAGCAACATGTCTACCACCAACATTCTCACCAGTACCAACCCAAAGAATATTTGTGTTTTGTGGATCCATAGTTATACATCCGATTGAAAAAGTTCCTTCACTGTCAAAAACTGATTTCCATGTTGTTCCAGCATTTTCAGTTTTCCAAACTCCTCCTGATCCTGCAGTAACATACCACATATTTTCATTATTTGGGTGAATGATTATATCAGAAATTCTACCTGACATTAATGCTGGCCCTATACTTCTAAATTTTAAACCATTATAAATTGAACTTGAATCATTTTTTACTTGTAATTTATCACTTGTAATAGCTTGTAAAGCCATGTTTGCTGATAATAAAAAAGCAAATGAACATATTAAAGAAAGATATATTTTTTTCATTTTTATTTTTTGTTCAAAATTAATTATTTTATTCTAAATTCGTTAATGTTCAATCATATTCAAATATTAATTTAAATGAGTTTTTAATTATTTTTTTTTATAATTTTACCTAATAAAAATCAATTATGAAAAAAATATATTTTTTATTTATAATATTTTATTGCAATTCAAATTTATTTTCACAAAATTGGTCAACATTTACTGACTCTATTGCAACATTATCATCTGCTAGAGGAAGCGATTTAAATGGAGATGGAATACTAGATATTGTTATTGGAGGAGGTACAGATAGCACATACAGTACTAATGGGATAATGGCGTACAATGGATTAGACGGAACATTATTATGGAAAAGAGAATCTAATGATGAGATATTTGGAAGTGCTATTTTTCAAGATATAAATAATGATGGGATAAATGATGTTTTTATTAGCGGTAGATCTGCTCAGCTAATTGCAATAGATGGATTTAACGGTGCATTAATCTGGGAATACTTTCCTTATAATAGTAACCCAGCAGATAGTGGGCTTTATAATTTTTATAATCCTCAATTTATTGATGATGTAGATGGAGATTCATTAAATGATTTGATAATAAGTAATGGAGGAGATCATTCAGCACCTGCATGGCAACAAAATAGACCTCCTGGACACCTAATGATTATTAGTTCATTAACAGGTAATCTAATTGTAAAATCAGTTGTTCCTGATAGTGCAGAAACATATTGTTCTCCAATCATTGCAGATTTACAAAATAATGGCGAAAAATGGATACTATACGGTACAGGAGGTGAAAATATTGGTGGTAATTTTTATGCTATTAAATTAAATGATTTGTTACTAGGAGATATTTCAGCATCTATTCTTTTAGAATCTGATAATGACAAAGGATATATTGCTCCACCATCTATCTATAAAAGTGATTTGGGACACTATAACATAATTATACAATCTTTTGGAGGAAAAATAACAAAAATTTCTGGTCAAAATTTCACACAAATTTGGACATTTAATTTACAAGGAACTGAGTCTAGTGCTCAACCAGTAATTGGAAATTTTACAGGTGATTTGACTCCAGATGTTTTTTTAATTCTTTTTAATGGAATAGCACCATCATACTCTGACTTTTTTCAAGTCATGTTAGATGGTAGTGATGGAACAATCAAGTTTATTGATAGTTTAGGAACAATTAATTATGCTTCTGCTAATGCTGTTGATCTAAATAATGATGGTAGAGATGAAGCAGTAATACTAGCAACTTACCTAGATAATGGATTTTTTAAAAGTCGTGTTGAGTCAATAGATTTTACTACTAATACAATTACTTCTATTGATCAAAGTAGGACAGGAGTAAATATAAGTTCAACTCCATTAATAACTGATATTGACAATGATGGTCATATTGATTTAGTTTATACTGTTAAAAAAGACAGCTTAAATCCAATGGGTTGGAAGGGAATTACAATGTATCGAAAAGAATTATCATCAATTTTACCTAATTCGGGTATTTCATGGGGAAGTTATTTAGGAACTTACCAAAATGGTATTTATAATAATCAACTTATTAACTGTGGAAACAATTCAATTATTACAAACATCAACAAAGTCCACCCTTCTTGTAATGGTTATTCTGATGGAAGTATTGGTTTAAATTTAAGTAATGGCTTACCACCTTTTACTTTTTTATGGTCTAATCAAAATATATCCAATTCAATTCATAATTTAAGTGCTGATTTTTATTGGGTATATGTAACAGATTCTTTGGGATGTTATGAATATAGAACTATTAATTTAACTGATCCTTTTGTTATTGCATTTGGAGGTATAACTCAACCAACATGTCCAAATGATTCAAATGGAATTGCAACTTTAGGTTCATCTGGTTGTCCATGTATGTTTTCAGGATGTACATATTTATGGGAAAATGGAATAACAACTAAAACTAACAACAATTTACCTGTAGGTTGGAGCTCAGTTGAAATAACTCATGTTAATGGGTGCGTTGTAATAGACTCGGTATTAATCAATCAATCTATGTATGATAATTCTACAGGTACATCAATTGTTTCTACATGTAACAGTTTTTCTTGGGATAGTATAGTTTATAGTTCTAGTGGTACATATTTTAATACTTACACTAATAGTTTTGGTTGTGATAGTATACATACTCTTCATTTAAATATTAACTCAGATAACGAAGAAAGCATTGTTACTACTTGTGATTCATATACATGGGATGGAGTTGTTTACACTATAAGTGGAATATATTCAAATACTTATACCAATATTTTTGGATGCGATAGTATACATACACTTAACCTAACTATAACAAATTCATCTACAGGATTTACTGATACCACTGTTTGTGATAGCTATGTTTGGAACGGAGTAGTATATGATTCAACAGGTAGTTATACAAATACATTTAATAACTCTATAGGATGTGATAGCATACATACGCTTATTTTGACAATCAATTATTCTAATAATATATATACAAATTTTACAGCTTGTGGTTCTTACAATTGGCCTTTATCAGGATTAGACTATCACAACTCAGGTACGTATGAATATATTGACACAAATTCTATGGGCTGTATAGATACTAATGTATTAAATTTAACAATAAACCCGATCTATTCATTTTATGATACAACTTATTTATGTGAAGGAGATAGCATTACTATTGGTAATAATACCTATTATAATTCTGGTGTGTATACAAATTATTTAATTTCTATAAATAATTGTGATAGTACATTAACAAATGAAGTAATCTTTAATACTACACCTATGTCTCAAATACTACAAAGTGGATATAATCTTGTAGCAAATATAAATATTACTAATTACTCATTATTATGGAGTACTGGAGATACAACAGAAGAAATAACTCCTTCTAATGATGGTAATTATTGGTTAATAACTACAGATCGTTATGGGTGCAAAAGTGACACTTCATATTTTAATGTTGATTGGATATCTACAAATACAGAAAATATAGATATTGAAAATATCAATATCTATCCTAATCCTTCAAATAGTTATTTCAAAATTAATTTTGTTTCAAAAAATAGCAAAGAAATTAATTTAACAATTACTAATTCGATTGGAGAATATGTATATAAGAGAGACATATATAATAATGAAAAACAATTTGATGTATTAATTAATCTAAACAATTACTCTAAAGGAATATACTTATTAAGAATTGCAAACAATTATGGAATTTTGCATAAAAAATTAATATTACATTAAATAATAAGTTAATTTTTAATACTCAACCATATTAAATTTAATATTTTTGTTTGACTATGAACAGGTGCATTTACATATTGATAATTTTTTTATTTTTTTCATGCAAAAAAGAAGAAGAGTCAAGTTTTTCCGAAGACTATGGAACTGGAATGTATATTTTAACTAATCAAGGAATTAGTTTCTTCAATGGCGCTCAAGTAGAATCAAGAATTTATAATAAGGTTAATAATAAAAGCACATTTAATCTTAAAAAAATTAAATTTAGTGGAGATATAGGTTGTTTTATTAATGATAATCAGATAATTATCGTAGACGCAAACACTTTTGAAGATTTAGGTACTATAAATAGATTTAATAATCCTGTAGATTTTGATTTTGTATATGGCAATAGAATATTGGTTACTGATAAAGATATTTCTAAAGTTAGAGAAGTAGACTTAGACGCTTTGGATATAATTAGTACAATTGAAACTGGAGATAGTACAAAACCAACTTTTTTAATAAGTAATTCATTTAGATCATTTGTAATGAATAGTGGAATGGAAGAATCAATAAATAAAGATTCTACTGTAATTTCAATTGATTTTGCAGATGGGATTGTACCTATTGCTAATTTTTCTGGAAATATGTTAGTAGGAGATAACCCTAATTCTGCTGTTATTAATGATAGAGTCATAGTATTATCTGGAGGAGTAAACATTACTGGATCAACTGCAAACAACACAGAATCATCTATTACAGAGATTAATCAATATACTAATGCTGTATATAATACTACAACTCTTTCAGGAATATTTAATGCTTCTAATTTAGTTAAAAATTATAATGGCAATATATTATATTTTACAGATGATAATGTGATTTACTCAATGAGTGTAAATAATTATATTCCTAATACTTTTTTAAATATAAGATCAAATATACTACGACCAAAGCTAGAACAAGTTAGTACATCTGACACCTCTTTTGTCTATTATGACATACTATACATGAACGATTTAGATAATCCTAATGTAATTTATAAATATAATCTTGATTTATCTATATATGAAGACACTATATACGTAGATGGAAGCGTTATAGATTTTAATTTTTATAAATAGATTTTTTATATTATAAATTAACTACAGTCTTGGAAGTAGATAATTATATACTTTATACATCGATTTAATATCTTTTTTGTGCACTTTTTCATTCGGACTATGAACATTATCTTCAGCAGCTCCAACAAAGCACCAGTCCCAAGGATATGAAGATTTTTGCAACTGATTACCATCACTTCCCCCAGCACTTTCAACTTCAATTTGATAATAAATTTTGGAATTTGATAGTAACTTTAATATTCTATTGACATAAGATCTTCTAGGAATTCCACTGTCTCTCATAGATATCGCACAACCTTTTCCATGAAAAACTCCAGATGTTATCCAAGTAATATCAGAGATTAATGCTTGTCTGACATTGTAAGTTTCATAAATATACTTGCCCAAAAACCCAACAGATCCACCACCATGTTCTTCATATGTAGAAAATACAATAATACCATCTTTTAAATTCTTTGCTATTTGTAAACAATTATAAACTCCCAATCTATTATCTAGATATGCAGATTGAATATAATCATTAGTCTCTCGAAAATTAACTTTAAAGGTCAATGTAGTTCCTCTATCAATTTTTCTATTAAATTTAATGTAAACAGTACTCTTGTCTTTATAAATATTACCTTGAATATAACCTTGAGAGTCTTGACCTACTAAACAATCACCTTCAGTAACATTAGGACCACCAATTTTAATAATTTCATTATTATAACCAACAGAAAATCCTATCGAATCAATATGAGAAAAAACCGCTGTTCTTGGTTTTCCAAAAACTAAAACTACACTATCATGAAATTGTTCACCATATATAACCTTAGGTTTAACTAACCATTTAGATTTATTTTCATTAATATAATTCAACAAAAATGAAGTCATTTGACTTTCATCACCTGAGGGAGCATGTACGTTACATAATTTTTCTAATAATTGCATTTTATTTAATTTAAATACTTTGGTACTATATTAAGTTTGGTAATAAACTCATTGCATACTTTTTCACTATTTGATCTAACTACTGCAAATATAAGGTTACAATTCAAATCAAAATTACTTTCAATTATTTCTAGATCATTTTTTTTAACTATATTCATTATATTATTTATTTGATTATATGTAAATTCAATCTGAAAATTTTCTTTAATATACTTAGTAACAATTTTTGATTTGACAAGCACTTCTCTAGTAGCTTTTTTATAAGATTTAATTAATCCAGTGATTCCCAACTTTTTTCCTCCATAATACCTAACCACAATTACTAAAATATTAGTAAGATCATAAGAATATAATTGATTGAGAATTTGCTTCCCAGCAGTAGAAGAGGGTTCTCCATCGTCATCATATTTAAATGATGATTTATCAGCATTTAAAATATAGGCATAGCAATAATGAGTAGCTTTCTTATATTTTTTTTTTACATCAAATAAATGTGTTTTTATGCTTTCCAAAGAATAAACCTTAAAAGATAAAGAAATAAATAAACTAGATTTTTCAATATAGCGTTCCTCATGTGAGGATTGTATTTCTTTATATTTATCTGAAAATAACATCTATATTAATAAACAAATAGCTAATGAACTAATAATTATTCCTACCCAGTTTGTCTTGGTAAGTTTTTCATTGTAAAATAACACGCCCATTAAGCTTGTTGTCATCACTATTCCAACATTAACTATAGAATATACAATTGCACTATTTAATTCATTTAAAGCTTTAATAAAATATATTATTGAAAAAAGATTTGGTAAAGCAAAAATTATACCCAAAAATAAATTATTTAACTTTAGCCTAGCAACATTATTAAAATGTCTCATCATTACAAAAAAAGCTCCAAAACAAAAAGCATTGAAAAAAAGAATCGTAAGAAAATAAAAACTAAGTTTTTTAAGAAAAGTTTGAACCACATGATTGAATATTACATCCAAAATCCCCTGACCAAAAAAAATAAAAATAATAATCCAAACATATTTTTTTTTAATAGAAAAATTGTTTGAGAAAACACTAAAATATATTCCAATTATTGCAAGAAAAAAACCAAAAAATTTTACAATAGAAATATTACTTGTAGGATATAAAACTAATGCAAATGCAACAGGAATAATGACCGAAACTTTATTTGAAATAGTAGTAACTGCAACACCTATTTTTTGACTACTATATGCAAAAAAATAAAATGTTGAAATAAATAAAAAGCCAAGAATTATAGAATAATAAAACCATTCTTCATTAACTATTTCAGTTGGAATCATTTTTTTATCTGAATATAAAAAACAAAAAAAAGCAACAGTTAAATAATTAATTGTAAGGGCTTGTAAATTATCAATTTTTAATTTTGCAAAAAGTTTAAAGAGTACTATCAAAGTATTAAACAAGAGTATTGTAATAACAATATTAATCATTATTTGATATTATATCTAATTTGTCATTTCCTATATTCGATTCTGAAAAAATGGTTCCATTAACAATTGGAGAATATATACCTGACTTTAATTTAATAGGAGAAGTAAAGATCCTAGCCTCATCCCAATAATTAGCTTCCAAAAATGAATTAATGGTGTAGGCACCACCTTCAATTATTATCGATTGTATTTTAATTTTATATAAATAGTCTAGTAATTGACTTAAAAAATTATTTTGATCTAGTTTGATAAACGTAGATCCTTTTAGTAATTTATTTGATAAAAAATTAAATATAAAAGTATGAGAATTACTATCAAAAATTTTTAATTGTTTATTTAATTTTAAAAAAGGATCAATTATTATTCTCTTAGGATTTTCTCCTTTACAAAATCGTACATTTAATTGTGGATTATCTACATGACAAGTTTTTCTTCCAACAAGTATTGCATCTTCATCTGATCTCCATTTATGTACTAATTTTTTAGAAAATTCTGAGGTCATCCAAAATGGTTCCTTTTGATTAGAAGGAGCTATAAATCCATCTTTACTTTTCGCATATTTAATGATAATATATGGTCTTTTCTTATCATTAAATGTAAAAAATCTTCTATTTAAGTAAATACTTTCTTTTAGAAGAACTTCCTCAATCACTTCAATTCCTGCGTTTTTCATTCTTTCAATTCCCTGACCATTTACAAGACTAAATGTATCTTTACATCCTATTACTACTTTTGGAATCTTATATTTAATAATTAGATCACAACAAGGTGGGGTTTTTCCAAAATGTGAGCAAGGCTCCAAGTTTACATATAAAATAGAATTTTTTAATAAATTTTTATCCTTAACATTGTTAATAGCATTAACTTCAGCATGAGAACCACCATAAGTTTCATGATATCCTTGACCAATAATTTTATCATTATAAACGATAACACATCCTACTAACGGATTTGGAGAAACATATCCAATACCATTTTTAGCTAACTCTAGACATTTATTTAAAAAAAAATTATGATTAATCATTTAACAAAAATACTAAATTGGATAAATTTGTAAAATGCAAAAGTTAGGAGATATTATCTTATTTTTCAAAAAAGAATTAGCAGGCATTTCTTACTCTAGAGAAATATTTAACTGGGCATATATTACAATAAATAATTTGTTTGGGTACGATCGAGCAAACTGTATTGTAAATCAAAATCAAAAAATTAGTTTACATCAGAGAAGAAAAATAAAGCGAATCGTTTGTCAATTAAAAAAAAATAAACCTATTCAATATATTTTAGAAGAATGTGTTTTTTTTGATTTAAAATTTAAGATTAATTCAGGTGTTTTAATTCCAAGACCTGAAACTGAAGAGTTAGTAAAATGGATACTAAAAGATGAATTTAAATCGATGATCGACATTGGAACAGGAAGTGGTTGTATTGCTATTTCGATTGCAAAAAATAAAAATGTAAATGCTCATGCAATAGACATATCAAATGCTTCTATTCAATTAGCAAAAGAAAATGCTGAGTTTCATGGTGTTAATATAAACTTTTTAAATATTGATATATTAACAGAAAATTTAAATAATAAAGTAGATATCGTAGTTAGTAACCCCCCATATGTTTTAAAAAAAGAAAAAAAACATATGAATAAAAATGTAGTTGATTATGAACCTGAAATTGCAATTTTTGTTGATGATAATAATCCCTTTATATTTTATAAAATAATTGCTAAAAAAGCCAAAAAAATATTAAATAGAAATGGTAAAATATATTTTGAAATTAATGAAAATTATTCTTCAGAAGTTATGAAGATATTAAAATATTATGGATATGTTAATATCAAGTTAAAAAAAGACATAAATGATAGGGATAGAATGATAAAAGCTACTTTGAAATAATTATTTTTGATTAAAAAAAATATGATATCTAATAAAGAGGTTATTGAGTTCCAAAATAATTGGGCAAATGGTATTATTAAGATAAATAAAAAATACCAAGAAAAATCCGATTATATTAATGAAACAGTAAGATTTGTGGACAATCTTTATGCATATGATAAAAAAAAAGTTTTGTTTAAACCAACACTAGCAACAGACCCACAGTTTAGACTAGAAAAAGAGGGGGCTATTTCTTATTTTATAGGTAATAATATAAAATACAATGAAGACAGTGGATTTGCGATAAAAGGTTGGAAAAAAATTATTTGGGAAAATATTGGTATAGAAATAACAGATTCTTGTGCAATATGTATGGGAAATTACTATTTTGATAATGAAGTTGATCCTAAACTAAAAGTAGAATTTACTATCGTTCTTCAAAAAATTAATAATTGCCTTAAGTTAATACTTCACGATTCACACTTACCATATAAAAAGTAAATGTTAATTAAAGACAGAATAGATTTCCTAAGAAAAAAAATAAATCAACATAATCATGCATATTATGTTCTAGATAACCCTTTAATTTCTGACTTTGAATTTGACAAACTTTTAAATGAGCTTCAAGATATTGAAAATAAATATCCACAATTTTTTGATTTAAATTCACCAACAAATAGGATAGGGGGGGATGTTCTCAATGAATTCAAAACGAAACCCCATAGGTACAAAATGTTATCACTTGCTAATTCATATACCAAAAATGATTTAATTGATTTTGACAAAAGGGTACAAAAAACTGTTAATCATAACTTTAAATATATATGTGAATATAAATATGATGGAGTATCAATTAGTCTAACATATAAAAATGGAGAATTATCATCAGCTCTTACTAGGGGAAACGGTATTGAAGGGGATGATGTAACTACAAATATTAAAACAATACGAAGTATCCCTTTAAAACTTTCTGGTACATTTCCTAATTTTTTTGAAATAAGAGGAGAAATTTTTATTTCTAAATCTGATTTTAAAAAAATGAATCTTTCTAGAAAAAATCAAAATAAACCAACTTACTCAAATGCTAGAAATACAGCTTCAGGAAGTATAAAACTTTTAGATAGTAAGGAAGTAGCAAAAAGACCACTTGACTGCTTTTTATTTCAAATACTCAGCGAGGAATTACCATCCAACAGCCATTACAAAAACTTAAACAAGGCAAAAGAATGGGGATTCAAAATTCCAGATACAATTAGTATTCATAATAATATTAATGATGTAATTAATTATCTAACTAAATTTGAAGAGAAAAAAAATAAACTTCCTTACGATATTGATGGAATTGTAATTAAAGTAGATGATATATCATTACAAAAAGAAATTGGATTTACATCAAAAATTCCAAAATGGGCAATTGCCTTTAAATTTAAGCCAGATCAGGTATCTACTAAATTAAAAGAAATTATTTATCAAGTCGGCAGAACAGGGGCAATAACACCAGTAGCAATTCTAGAACCAATTAAAATAGCAGGAACTATAATTCAAAGAGCATCACTACATAATTTGGATCAAATAAATAAATTAGATGTTAGAATTGGAGACATAGTTTATGTTGAAAAAGGTGGTGAGATTATTCCTAAAATAACAGGTGTAAATTTTAATGAAAGAACTTTATTTTGTAAACCAACAATATTTACAGAAACATGTCCATCTTGTAATACATCTTTAATTAGACTAGAAAATGATGCAAAGCATTATTGTCCAAACACTAACTATTGTCATCCTCAAATTAAAGGGAAATTTGAACATTTTATTAGTAGAGACGCAATGAATATTGATGGTTTAGGAAGTGAAACAATAAATCTTTTGATAAAAAAAAACCTACTAATTAACTTAAATGATTTATATGAACTAAAATTCGATGATCTTGAAAAGCTAGAAGGATTAGGTAAAAAGTCAGCTGAAAATATTTTAGATGCAATAAAAAAATCTACAGAAAGAAGTTTTGAAAAAGTAATATTTGCACTTGGAATCAGATATGTAGGTGTAAACACATCAAAGATTATCGCAAAAGAATTAAAAAACATTAACGCAATTATTAATTCTAAAGTTGAAGATTTATTAGAAATTGAAGAAATAGGAGAAAAAATTGCAAATAGCATATATGAATATTTTCAAAATCATAATAATATAATTCTAATAAATAATCTCATAAATAAAAAATTAAAATTTGAAATTGATAAAAAGTTAGTTAACGTATCAAATAAATTAAAAGGTGAAAATATTGTAATCTCAGGTATCTTTGAAAATTTTTCTAGAGATGAATTAAAAAAAATTATTGAAGAACATGGAGGTAAAAACTCAAGTAGTATATCAAAAAACACTACTTTTGTAATAGCTGGAAAAAATATGGGTCCTTCTAAGAAAAATAAAGCTAACGATTTAAGCATTAAGATATTAACCGAAGAAGAATTTTTATTAAAAATAATCTAGTGCAATTAATTGACACAATAAAAATGAAAGTTGGCCATTGGGCATTTAAAAGAGATTTAAAAAAAAACCAAAGATTTAAATCTGTTTGTAACTTAGAAAACGCTAGATCAATTGGTATATTATATGATGCTACTTCTGAACAAAATATTCAAAACATACAACCATTTGTATCATATTTTTTTGAACTAAAAAAAGATGTAAAAGCTCTAGGTTTCGTTAACTCTAAAGAATTATCATATTGTCATACTCCTAAACTACAATATGATTTTTTTTATCAAAAAGACTTAAATTGGTATTACAAACCAGAAAGTTATATCATTGACAATTTTGTCAAAAAAGAATATGATATTTTGATTAACTTATGTGATAGTAATGTAATACCAATTAAATATTTAGTTGCTAAATCAATTGCTAGATTTAAAATTGGTATTCATGAAGAGAATTTTGAAATCTATGATTTAATGATTTCTTTGAACCAAAATGCTACAATACATAAACTGATGAAAGAAATTAAGCACTATATTAATCTGATAAATAGATAAGATGACTAATTTAAAAGGAACAGGAGTGGCCTTAATAACTCCATTTAATAATGATAATACTATCGACTATTTGTCAATTGATAAATTATTAAATCATATTATTAATGGAGGAGTTAACTATATAGTTCTATTTGGAACAACGGGAGAAAGCGTAACCCTATCTCTGAAAGAAAAAAATGAAATAATAAATTTTAGTAAAAAAATAATCAATAATAGAATTCCTATTTTAGTTGGAATCGGCGGAAATAATACAGATAGTATTCTACAAGAAATAGAAACATTAGATTTGAACGGTGTTTCGGGTATTCTATCAGTATCTCCTTACTATAATAAACCAACACAAAAGGGTATTTACACCCATTATAAATTAATTTCTGAACATAGTAAATTACCAATTATTTTATATAATGTCCCATCAAGAACCGGATCAAACATCAGTTCAGATACTGTATTAAAACTTGCACATAGTTGCAATAATATTGTTGCAATAAAAGAAGCCTCAGGTGATATGAATCAAATAATGACAATACTCAAAGAAAAGCCAAATGAATTTGATGTAATATCTGGTGATGACGCACTAACTTTACCTATGATATATTTGGGCTCTTGTGGTGTAATTTCAGTAATCGGCCAAGCTGCACCAAGTATGTTTTCTAAAATGGTTAATCATGCATTAAATATGAATATTCTTGAAGCAAATAAAATCCATAATAAAATATTTGACTATTATCCTCCTCTATATGAAGAAGGAAATCCTGTTGGAATTAAGGCATTATTAAAAAACATCGGTTTATGTAAAAACAATGTTAGAAGCCCCCTTGTTAAAGCATCAAATAAGTTAATTAAAAAACTTAATTCTTTAGAGAAAATATATTAGTTTTTTTAGTGAAAAAAAAATTTAGGAATATCCAATTATAGATTTTATATTTGCAAGGTTTTTATGAAAAAGTACATTTACATATTATTTATATTATTTTCATGCAGTGAATATCAAAAGGTTTTAAAGAGTGATGATATTAATTATAAGTATGATAAAGCAATAAAATATTATCAAGATAATGATTATGATAGAGCCTTACCATTACTAAATGAGCTATCAAAAATTATGATTGGCACTTCTAAAATGGAGGAGATAAGCTATTACTTTGCCTATTGTCATTATGCAACTGGCGATAATTTAATGGCAGCTTATCTATTTAAACAATATGTTCAAAACTACATTAATGGAAAATATGCTCAAGAATGTAGCTTTATGAGCGCATATTGTTATTATTTAGAATCACCAAACTATTCGCTTGATCCAACAAACAACTACAAAGCAATAAAAGAATTACAAAATCATATTTATCAATTTCCAAATTCTGATAAAATTGAAGAATGTAATTCTTTAATTGATGAATTAAGAGGTAAGCTTGCAAAAAAAGCATTTAAAAATGCAAAACAATATTATATAACTGAAAATTATAAATCTTCTATTATTGCATTCAATAATTTACTCATTGACTTTCCATCTTTTAACAATAGAGAAGAAGTTTTTTATCTAATCGTAAAATCATCATATTTACTTGCAATCAATAGCATTAGTAGTAAAATAGAACAAAGATTACAAGAAACATTAAATGTTTATGATCAATTTACATCAAATTTCCCAAGTAGTAAATATTTGAAAGAGTTGAAATCTACATATATAAAAACACAGGAAAACTTAACTAAATTAAAAAATAAAGAAAATGAAATTTAAAAATACTGGAGCAGAAAAAACTACAATTACTAGAGATGTAAATAACTTTTTAGAGAAAACTGACAACATATATAAAGCTGTTTCAATTATGGCTAAGAGGTCAAATCAAATAAATGAAAAAATGAAAAATGAATTAATGGAGAAACTTCAAGAATTTGCATTAAATCAAGAACAATTAGATGAAGTATTTGAAAATCAAGAACAAATTGCAGTATCTAAATTTTATGAAAGTCTTCCTAAACCTTGGGCTATAGCAATGAAAGAATTGTTAAATGATGAAATTTATATGAGAGAAATAAATGAAGATGAAGATGAAGAAAAAAAAATAGATTCATTAGATAAAAATGCATAAAATAAAAAATGTCCTAATAGGAATTACAGGTAGTATTGCGGCATTTAAAATTCCAGAGTTAGTTAGACTTTTTAAAAAAGAGAAATTTAACGTTAAAATAATACAAACAAAATCTTCAATAGATTTTGTTTCCCCATTAACATTATCTGTATTATCAGAAAACAAAGTGCTTTCATCAACTATTACAAATGAAAAAACTTGGAATAATCATGTCTCTTTAAGTAATTGGGCAGATATATTTATTATTGCTCCACTTACAGCAAACACACTTGCTAAAATGGTAAATGGTCAATGTGACAATCTATTACTTGCAACTTATTTGTCAGCAAAATGTAAAACTTACGTTGCACCAGCAATGGATTTAGATATGTTTCAACACCATACAACGAAAACCAATTTATTAACCATAGAAAAACATGGCATCAAAATAATACCCGCTAAATTTGGAGAATTAGCCAGTGGATTAATTGGTAACGGGAGAATGGCTGAACCACAAGAAATTTTTAATATTACTATTAATAAAAGTAATCCCAAACTCAAAGGGAAAAATGTTTTAATAACTGCAGGACCAACTTATGAAAACATTGATCCAGTTCGTTTTATCGGAAATAGATCTTCAGGAAAAATGGGTATTGAAATAGCCAAAGCATGCTCTGATTTTGGTGCAAAAGTAAATTTAATTTTAGGCCCAATTACAAAGGAATTTCAATATGACAATGTCACAATACATAAAATAGAAAGTGCTAAACAAATGTATGATACAGCAATTTCTTTATATTCTGATTCAGATATTTTAATATTTTCTGCTGCAGTATCAGATTACTCACCTGAAAAAACTAATGATTTGAAACTAAAGAAAAAAGATGATTTTTTAAATATTAAATTAAAAAGAACAAAAGATATAATTCTAGAAATATCTAAAAGAAAAAATAAAGATCAATTTATTGTAGGCTTTGCTCTTGAGACAGATAATGCAATTAAAAATGCAAAACTTAAACTACATAATAAGAAATTAGATATGATTATACTTAACTCTTTAGAAGATATTGGAGCTGGATTTCAAAAGGATACAAACAAAATTTCTATCATCGATAAAAATAATAATATTACAAAATATAAGTTAAAGAATAAAAGTGACGTTGCAAAAGATATTATTGATAACATAATCAAATTAAAATATGCTTAAGAAAACAATATTTACATATCTAATTCTTATTAGTTCATTGAATGTGAATTCTCAAGAAATTTTATGTAATGTAAGAGTTAATTCATCACAAATTCAAATAAGTGATCGTAAGATTTTTCAATCTATGCAAACAGCAATTTATGAATTTATTAACAATACTAAATGGACTAATGCTAATATTAGCAGTGAAGAAAGAATTGAATGTTCCATTTTAATTAATATAAGTAACAAAATTTCAAATGATGAGTATGAAGGAAGTATGCAAATCCAAAGTACAAGACCAATTTATGGGACCTCATATAAATCTACATTATTTAATTTCATGGATAATAATATTAGATTTAAATTTTTAGAATATCAATCATTAGAATTTTCAGAAACATCACATTTATCAAATTTAACTTCTATAATTGCTTTTTATGTTAATATAATCTTAGGACTAGACTTTGCCACTTTTTCAGAAGAAGGAGGTAATGAATATTTCAATACTGCTCAGAAAATCGTTAATAATGCTCAAAATGCACGTGAGTCTGGATGGAAAGCTTTTGAAAGTGATAAAAATAGATATTGGATAGCACATGATCTTCTTGACAATAGATACAATAAATATCATATGTGCTTATATAGATACCACAGAATTGGGTTAGATAAATTAGCTGAGGAACCTGAAGATGCAAGATATGAAATAACTGAATCAATTGAAAGCTTACGATCTATTTATCGTGAAAATCCTTCAGCACTTATATTAAAGTTATTTTTTGACGCAAAAGCTGATGAGATTACCAAAATATATTCTGAATCTTTTCCAAATGAAAAAGCTAGAATCATAAAAACATTAACTGAAATTGATCCTTCTAATTCAACAAAATATCAAACAATAGCGCAAGAAGAATCTAACGAAAGATGATTAAAAAACTGTATATTAAAAATTACGCCTTAATTAAAGAAGCAAACATAGATTTTTCTTCAGGTTTTAATGTAATATCAGGAGAGACAGGCTCTGGAAAATCAATTATTTTAGATGCTTTATCACAACTATTAGGTAAAAGAACCCACAGATTTGTAGTTAATAAGGAGAAGTGTATAATTGAAGGAACATTTAAAGTTAATGAAAAATTTATTTATTTATTTAAAAAACATGATATAGATTTTCATGAAGATACTATTATCAGAAAAGAAATAAATAGTAGTGGTAAAAATAGAAACTTTATTAATGATACTCCTGTATTATTAAATACTCTAGCTCAATTTGCAAATAAGCAAATAGAAATATTTACTCAAAATAATAGTGACTTTATTAAAAATGAAAAAAATAGATTCAAGATTATTGATAATTTTTCGAATTCTAGTAAATCATTAATTGAATACCAAACTGAATTTTTCAATTATCAAAATATAAAAAAAGAGCTAGAAATCATAAAAAATAATGGTAGGTTAACAGAAATAGAATTAGATTTCTTGAAATATCAACATAATGAATTAGAAAATGCTAATTTAGAAAATGAAGATAAAGAAAGTATTGAAAATAAAATATCGTTTCTAGAAAATATAGACAATATAAATTTATTACTAAATGAGTGTAAAGCAATAATTGAAGATGAAGAAACTGGTTTAATTACTCAACTTAATAAACTTTATAATAAACTTATAAAAGTTAATAATTTTAATGAATTAGGAAAAAGGGTTAATAGTCTAAGTATAGAGTTAGATGACATCAATCATGAACTAAGGGCAATCTACAGTCATGAAGAGCATGACACTAATAATTTATCAATCTTATACAAAAGAATTGATATAATTAACAATTTACTTCAAAAACACAATCTAAATAGCATAAATGAATTGTTAGAGCTAAAAAGAAAATTATATTCTAAAATTGAACTTTCAAAATCATTTGAAGAATTAGTTGTTAAAAAGAAAAAAGAAAAAGAAATTTCAAAAGGAAAGTTAATAAAATTAGCTGATAATTTATTTAATGAAAGAATACATATTTCCAAAAAACTAAAGCAAAACATTGAAAAACTACTTCAAAAACTTGGAATCCAATATTCAAAATTTTCTATTATTCAAAAAACAAAAGAAGAATTTAATAAATACGGAAATACAAACCTAGATTTCTATTTTTCAGCTAACAAAGGAAAAAAAGAACAAGATTTAACAAAAATAGCTTCAGGAGGTGAATTATCTAGACTAATGTTAGTAATTAAATACATAACATCAAAAAAGTCTCAAATAGATACTTTAATTTTTGATGAAATTGATTCTGGAGTTTCGGGCGAAATTGCTAGCTTAATGGGTAATATGATGAAGAAAATAAGCAAAGAAAAACAATTAATTGTAATTTCTCATATTCCACAAATTGCATCACAAGGAGATCATCATTTAAAGGTAAATAAAATCATTTCTCACAATAATACTTTTTCTCAAATCAACAAACTAAATGATAAAGAAAGAATAAATGAAATAGCGAAATTGTTAAGTGGAAAAAATATTACATCTGCCGCAATAAAAAATGCGGTTGAACTATTAAATCAATAATTTTATATTTGTAATCTAAACATTAATAAAAATGAACAATCAATTACTTAAAGGAAAAAAAGGAATAATTTTTGGAGCATTAGACAATAAATCTATTGCATGGAAAGTTGCTGAACATGCACATAATGAAGGAGCTGAATTTGTTCTTACCAATGCACCAATAGCATTAAGAATGGGGTCTATTAATGAATTAGCAAAAAAAACAAATTCTACAGTAATTCCCGCAGATGCAACTTCTACAGAAGATTTAGAGAATTTATTTAAGAAATCAATGGAAGTTTTTGATGGAAAAATTGATTTCGTCCTTCATTCAATTGGAATGTCTGTGAATGTTAGAAAGGGGAGAGCATATTATGATCAAAAGTATGATTGGACGATTAAAGGATTTGATGTTTCATCTTTATCATTTCATAAGACAATACAGACAGCTTGGAAATTAGATGCACTAAACGAATGGGCTTCTATTATTGCTTTATCATACATAGCAGCACAACGAGTTTTTCATAGTTATAACGATATGGCAGATAACAAATCATTTTTAGAATCTATTACTAGAAGTTTTGGATATCATTACGGAAAGAGGAAAAATGTAAGAATTAACACTATATCACAATCGCCAACAGAAACTACAGCAGGAAGTGGAGTTAAAGGTTTCGATGGTTTTTATAAATATGCTGATGATCTTTCACCGCTTGGTAATGCTTCAGCTGATGATTGTGCAAAATATTGTGTTACAATGTTTTCTGATTACACAAAGAAAATTACAATGCAAAATTTATTCCACGATGGCGGTTTTTCATTTATGGGTATTAGTGAAGACGTTATGAATAATTACATGAATTCTATTAAAGAAGACTGAAAAAAAATTAATCTAACTTAGTAAATTATTTTTCAATTTTTTTTTGTTTGATTTTTTTCTTTACAATTTTAATTTCTAATTCTAACTTGTCTTTTTTTAATGACACTTTTATCTTATCTCCTTGATTAATTTTGGCTGAAATTATTTTTTCAGATAATGAGTCTTCAAAATATTTCTGAATAGCTCTTTTTAATGGACGAGCACCAAATTTACTATCAAAGCCTTTTTCTGCAATAAAATCTTTAGCTTCTTGATTAATTGAAACTGAATATCCTAATGTGTCTATTCTTTTTAAAAGACTATCCATTTCAATATCAATAATCTTATTAATATCTTCTTTCTTCAAATTATTAAATAAAATTATATCATCTATTCTATTCAAAAATTCTGGTGAAAATGCACTTTTAAGTGCTTTTTGAATTATTCCTTTAGAATGGTTGTCAGCATTAGCCTTCTTTGCATTTGTATTAAAACCAATTCCTTGTCCAAAGTCCTTTAGTTGTCTAGCACCTATATTAGAAGTCATAATGATAATAGTATTTTTAAAACTAATTTTTCTACCTAGACTATCTGTCATTTGACCATCATCTAAAGCTTGTAGAAGTAAGTTAAAAACATCAGGATGGGCTTTTTCAATTTCATCTAACAAAATAACTGAATATGGCTTTCTTCTTACTTTTTCTGTTAGTTGACCTCCTTCTTCATACCCAACATATCCTGGAGGTGCACCAACTAATCTACTTACTGCAAATTTTTCCATATATTCACTCATATCAATTCTAATTAATGCTTCTTGAGAATCAAACATTTCTTCAGATAATGCTTTAGCTAGTTG
>MDSV01204897.1_pt1 | contig 29622 bp, 26 predicted proteins | sample 810851 | NCBI WGS metagenome assembly MDSV01 (sample SAMN05326640, study PRJNA326480) | marine metagenome | isolation source: seawater | place: Atlantic Ocean: North East | collected 2012 | reverse complement strand
TTCCGGTTTTGAGGCTCCGGCGCAATTATCCCTTGGTCGCGCCGTCCGCCAAGCCCTTGATCAACCACTTCTGCACCAGAAGGGCGAAGATCACCACCGGAACGACGGTGATCGTGCCGACGGCGGTGAGCGCGCCCCAGTTCGCGCCGTTGACCGTGTCGCCCGCAATGCCGGCGATCGCCACCGGTATGGTCGAGGCGTTACGGTTGGTGAGCACGAGCGCGAACAGCAGTTCCTCCCAGGCAAGGATCATGCTGAAGATCAGGGTCGACAGCAGGCCGGGCAGCGAGATCGGCAGGATGATCTTGAAGAAGGCGCCATAGCGCGAGCATCCGTCGATCATGGCGGATTCCTCAAGCTCCTTCGGCAGCGACAGAAAGAAGCTGCGCATCAGCCACATCACATAGGGGATCAGGAAGGTGCTGTAGGCGAGGATCAGGGTGATATGCTTGTCGGTCAGGCCGAACTTGCGCGCGACAAGGAACATCGGCACTGCCAGCGCGATCGGCGGCACGCCGCGCGACAGCAGGATCAGAAGCCCGATCGTACCGGCCCCGCGCAGCCGGATGCGGGCAAGCGCATAGCCTGCCATGGTGCCGACCACGATCGACAACAGCCCGGAGCCGGTGGCGACGATGACGGTGTTGATCAGCCGTCGCACAATATCGGCGCGCGCGATATATTCCTTGTAGGTCGCAAGTGTCGGCGTGAAGAAGAAGGTCGGCGGATTGGTGAAGATATCCACCTGCTGCTTGAACGAGGTCAGCACCATCCAGTAGATCGGAAACAGGAAGAACAGGCTGACAATGATGGCGGCGGCGATCCGCAGCCTGTGACCGAACGCGCTTGCGGGCGCTGACGATGGGACGGGGGCGCTCAAAACAGTTCCTCCAGTTTGCGGCTGCCGCGCAGGAAAATGCCGGTCAGCACCATGGTCAGGATCAGCACGATGACGGCCATTGCCGCGGATTCGGCAAAGCGCAGCGAGCGGAACGCCTCCTCGTAGATGAACAGGTTGATGACGTTGGTGGCCTTGCCCGGCCCGCCATAGGTGGCGGCCAGCACGATGTCGAACATCTTCACCGCGCCGAGCCAGCGGATGACGAAGGTGGCCGCGATCACCGGCACCAGAAGCGGCACGGCGACCGACCAGAGCGTGGACCACCAGCCGGCGCCGTCGATCTTGGCGGCCTCGAACACATCCTTCGGCAGGGCAAGCAGCGCGGCGGTGGCGATCAGCACGATGAACGGGGTCCAGCGCCATGTGTCGATGATGATGACCGAGGCCATCGCCAATCGCGCATCGCCGAACCAGTCGAGCGGACCGAGGCCGACAAGGCCGAGCCAGTAATTGGCAATACCCCAGAGCGGATCGAGGATCATCCGCCACATGCCGCCGGCGACCACGGGGGCGACCACCATGGGAATGATGAACAGCGCGCGCAATATGCCCCGGCCCCACCATTCGGCATTGATCAGATAGGCGATGCCGAAGCCGAGCACGACCTGCAGCGGCAGGGCGATCACCAGATAGATCAGCGTGACCTTCAGCGATTCCCAGAACCGGTAGTCGCCGATCACCTCGCGGTAATTCTCCCAGCCGACCCATTGATCGGCGCTGAAACTCGCAAGATCGAAGGAGGAGAAGCTGATCTCGATCGTGTAGAAGATCGGATAGGCGAGCATGACGATCAGCACCAGCATGCTCGGCATCAGGAACGACCAGCGGCTCAGAAGGTCGGCCAGCGCATGCCGTCGGGCATGGCGCGCGGCTCCGCCGCTTGCGGCATCGCGGCGCGATACGGTCTCTGTCGTCATCCCGGTCTCCTCCCTCATGCTTCCTCGTCCTCTCCGCCCCTCATCCGATGGCGTCTTTCTCGCTGTCGCCGCGGCGCGCTTCGTTCAGGGCGAACGCCAGATTGGCCCGCGCGCCCGCACGGGATCAAGCAGCGACAAGTCCCCTTCCTCCACCGTATAGCCTTCCGGAAACGGCGGACGCACTTCCATGCCAATCGATGCCATGACCCGGTCGTCGCGATAATAGCAACGCGCGGTCACGGCCTCTATCACGCCGGCAAGCGCCGGCTCATCGACGCGAAATTCCTGAAGGATCACCGCCTGTTCCTCGCGCGAAAGCGCGGCAAAACCCGTCCCGTCCCGCGCCTCGACCACCGCCAGCGCCTCGGTCAGCGCCTGCCGGTCGCGGCCGACCGAGCGCAGGATATCGGCATAGATCGCCGGATCATCTGCGCCGGGCAGGCCGTGGCGCGCGCTTGCAGGGATCATGTGTCCGACGATCGCGAACAGCGTCCCGTCGTTATCATCGAAGGGCGGGGTTTCCGCCTGGTCTGTCATCGTCTGTGTCATGGCCGGTTCAATCGAAAAGCTCGTAGAGGCGGGTCTTGATCTGGTCGGCGACATAGAGCGCCACCGCCTGGATCGTCGAGGTCGGATTGACGCCGCCGGAGGTGACGAAAACGCTGCCATCGACGATGAACAGGTTCTTCACGTCATGGCTGCGGCCCCATTCATTGACGACGGAGCGCTCGGGGTCCGTGCCCATGCGGGCGGTCCCCATCAGATGCCAGCCGGCGTAGGGCAGCGGCGCGCGGGTGGTGATGTCGCGCGCGCCGGCGGCCTTTAGGATCTCGACGCCGCGTTCCACCGAATGGTCGAGCATGAGGCGCGAATTCTCGCTCAGCCGGTAGCTGATCTTCGGCGCGGGAATGCCGTTTGCGTCCTTGAGATCGGGATCGAGCGTGACGCGATTGTGCTCCTCCGGCAGATCCTCGCAGATCGCCAGCATGCCGGCGCTGTGGCCGAACAGCCGGCGGAAGGCATCGTGATGACCCTCGCCCCAGGGCAGCAGCCCGTCTGCCATGCCGGTCGTCGCGGTGCGGACCGGGCCCATGCCGCGCGAAAACTGATAGCAGTAGCCGCGCACGAAACCGCGCTCTGCTTCCGTCTCATAGAATTCGTGGCTCCAGATGCAGATCGGCGAGCCGCGATGGCCATCCATCGGCTGGTCGAAATGGCCGCGTATCTGGGCATAGGGATGGAGCATCAGGTTGCGCCCGACAAGGCCGCTGGAATTGGCGAGACCAGCGGGAAAGCGGCCGGACGCCGAGTTCAGCAACAGGCGCGGCGTACCGATGCCGTTGCAGGCAAGGATCACGATCTCGGCCGGCTGGAACTGCGCCTTGCCGTCCGCGTCGAAATAATGGGCGCCCGTCGCCATGCCGTCCGGACCGGTCTCGATCCGGCTGACGCGACAGCGCGGCCGGATCTCGACGCGCGCGCGCTGCGCCTCCGGCCAGTAGGTCAGATCGGTCGTGCCCTTGGCGCCCTGGGCGCAGCCGGAGCCGCATTGACCGAGATTGATGCAGGGCGCGCGGCCCTCATATTCGCGCGTCGCGATCGCCGCATCCGACGGCCACCAGTGCCAGCCGAGATCGTTCATGGCCTTGCCGAGCACCTGACCCGTGCGGCCAAGGGGGATCGGCCCCATGACCTGATCTTTCTCGGGATAGGCCGGATCGCCCGCCAGGCTGGCGACGCCCATCATCCGGTCGTTGAGGGCGAAGAAAGGCTCCAGCGTCTCGTAGTCGATCGGCCAGTCATCGGCGACGCCATCCAGGCTGCGGACCCTGAAATCGGAGGGGTGGAGCCGGGGATAATGTCCGGCATAGAGGATGGTGCCGCCGCCGACGCCATTGAAATTGGAGATCTTGATCGGCGAATCATCGTCATTCACCGGATAGTCGGCGGCGAGCCCCCGCCGGTTCGGGCTGAGGGCGAAGTCCTCCGTCAGGCGCGCCTCCCAGTCCCGCCCGTTGCTGGGGAAGTCGGAGGTGTTCTGCCAGTCCCCCTGATCCAGGCACAGGATACGCATCCTGGTATCGGCCAGGCTCCAGGCCATGGCCGCGCCGGACGCGCCGGCGCCGATGATCAGGACATCCACTTTCTCATTCATGATCGAAGCCCGGGCCTCCCCTCAACCGCCATTATACCGAAAGCTTCGAGGCTTCGGTACGCTGCCACATGCCAGCACCCGGAACCGGCGGATGGTCGGCAAGCGCCGCCTCGATCGGCTCCGTGCCCCAGCCCGGCCTGTCGGGAAGGATGAGATAGCCGTCCTGGAATTCCGGCAGATGGGTGAAGATTTCCGCATCCCAGCCGATCCGGTCGATATCGGTTTCCATGATCGTCAGGTTCGGCACCGCCGCGCAGAAATGCGCATTCATCATCGTGCAGAGATGACCATAGAAATTGTGGCAGGCGACATTGGTCTCGTAGGCTTCCGCTGCGGCGGCGATCTTCATCGACTGCCAGACGCCGTTCCACGGCGTATCGATGATCGCGACATCGACGGCCTGGGCGCGGAAGAAGGGCAGGAACTGCTGCAGCCCGATCAGGGTCTCGCAGGAGGCGATCGGGTGCCGGCTCTGCGAGCGGATATAGGCCAGCGCCACGGGATCGAGCGTATCGAGTTCGACCCAGAACAGGTCGAGGTCGTCGATTTCGCGCAGGATCTTCAGATAGCCGTCCGTCTTGGCGTTGAAATTGAGATCGAGCAGCATGTCGATGTCGGGGCCGGCTTCGGCGCGCATGACCTCAAGGTGACGGCGAAGGCCCGCAAGCGTCTTGCGCTCCACATTGCGCCCGGTCTCGTAGGGGCGGCCAAAGCCGGGCGACCACGGCTCGATCTTATCCTCGGCGTCATAGCGGAAAATATTGGTCTTGAGCGCCGAAAACCCCTTCTCGCCGACTTCGCGGGCGATCTGCTTCACGCCCTCGATATCGGTGATGCCGGGCGAGAAATGCTGCGTGCGGGTGCGATAGGAAACGCAATGGGACCAGTAGACCCGGATCCTGTCGCGCACCTTGCCGCCGAGCAGAATGTGGCAGGGCACCTCCAGCGCCTTGGCCTTGATGTCCAGCAGCGCATTTTCGATCGCCCCCAGCGCCTGGCCGACGACGCCGCCGGAGCCCGGCCGCGTGACATTGCGCAGATCCTCGCGGATATGCTCGTGATGCATCGCGCTCTTGCCGATCATGCGCGGCGCGATCTGGTTGATTGCCGCGCCGACGCCGGGCGAGCCAAAATACTCGTCGAACTCGCTCCAGCCGACGATCCCGTCCTCGGTGGTGATCTTCAGGAAATTGTAATTGCGCCAGGAATTGCTGCAGGACAGCGTCTTGACGTCACTGATTATGGCCTTCGTTGGCATCATGGTCCTCAGTCGGTATGGGCGCGGATAACTCCGACCCAGGCATTCGATGCCGAAAGCATCGACACGATCGCGATTGCGCCGCGTTTCCGCTGGCAAAAGCTGTTGTAAAATTCCGGAAGGTTGGCGGCGGATGCGGGAAGGGCCCGCATCCGTCTCGTCTGCTTGGCTGAACGGCCTAGTTCAGCACCCTGGAGATCTTCTTGGAGGCGGTATCGAGCGCCTCCTGCGCGGATGCCTGGCCGGCAAGCGCGCGGGCCACTTCATCGGCAAGCACCTGCTGGGCGGCATCCGATTTCGGGCTGCGGATGCGCCACATCTTGCCCTCTTCGGCAACTTCATAGGCGTTCTGCAGCGTGGCATAGACCGGTGCCAGCCAGGGTTCGCTCGGCTCTCCGGAAAGCGTCGACTTGCGGGCCGGGAACGAGCCGACCAGCGCGGCATTGACGCTTTCGCCCTCCTTCGAGGTCAGCCACTGGAGGAAGGCCCAAGCCGCTTCGGGATGTTCCGTCTTGCTGCTGATGCCGGCAATCCAGATGCCGCGATGGGTGCCGGCGCGGACATCGCCGACCGGAAGCACCTGAATGCCGACCTCATCGGTGGTCAGCGTCGTCGACTGCGGGTCGACGGCGGTCGACTTGTAGACGCTGCCCCAGGTGATCATGTTGGCGACCGCGCCCTGGCGGAAGGCCTGGAGCGATTCCGAGAAGCCATGGCTGAGGCCGCCGGGCGGTGCGTAGTCGAGCAGGCGCTTGTGGGTTTCCAGCGAAGCGACGCCGACATCGTCGGCAAAGGCGGGATTGCCGTCGTTATCGAGCAGGCTGCCGCCATTGGCGTTGAGGATCGACTGCCAGATGGTCGGCGTCAGCGGATCGCGCACGAAATAGGTGTCGATCGCCCAGGCATCGACCTTGCCGTCGCCATCGGTATCCTGAACCAGCTTCGGCGCATTCTCGAAAAATTGCGTCCAGGTGAGTTCCGGCGTCGGCTCGGGCACACCCGCCTTGTCGTAGAGCGAGCGATTGTAGAACATCAACAGCATGTTGGAGCGGACCGGAACGGCATACTGGACGCCCTCCCATTCGCCGGCGGCAAGCGGCGCGGCATTGAAATCGGCCCAGTCGTAATCCGCGTCGGTGATCGCGGCGATCTCGTCTCCCTTGAGATCCATCAGCGCGCCGATCGAGGCAAGCTGCGGCACCCACGGATCGTCGGCCAGCAGGATATCATATTCCGGATCGGGGCTGGTGGCATCGAGCATCATCTTGGCGAGCAGTTCCGTATAGGGAACGCCATCGATCCGGACCTCGACATTCGGGAACTTCTTGTTGAATTCCGGAACCAGAATGGTCTGCCAGGTATTGGCGAATGCCTCATTGGCCATGATCTTGATTTCGACCGGGTCGCCCGGCGACCCCAGGCCATCCTGCGCATGCGCCAACCCCAGCGGCATTGCCGCCAGCACCAGAGACGTGGCCATCCCCTTGAGCACGCGCCTCCTCGCGGCGCGCTGTCCTCTTCTCATGCCTTTCACGACTTACTCCTCCTCCGCGTTGCATGTTCTATATTCTATAGAATATTGAAATTACGTTCGTCAAGCGCCCGCGGAACGGGTTTTTCTCAATCGCTGAATGACCACGTCACGGCGGCACAGGCGCGCAATAAGGCCGAGGCAAACGCCCGGAACGGGCGTTTGCATTCAGAAATAAGTGTATAAGATCAATAAGGTAAGCGGCGGTGCCGGCCTATCGGTCCGACGTTTGCCGGCGCGGGTTCATCCACGGCTCGGCGTTTTCGGGCGCAAGCGGGTGGCGGCCGAGGATATGGTCGCTGGCCTTTTCGCCGACCATGATCGACGGTGCGTTGAGATTGCCATTGGTGATGCGGGGGAAGATCGAACTGTCGGCAACGCGCAGGCCTTCGACGCCGATGACCCGGCATTCGGGGTCGACCACCGCCATCGGGTCGCTGGCCGCACCCATCTTCGCCGTGCCGCAGGGATGGTAGGCGCTTTCGGCGTGTTCTCGGATGAAACCGTCGATCTCGTCGTCGCTCTGGACGTCGGCGCCTGGCTGGATTTCCTTGCCGCGATAGGGATCGAAGGCGGGTTGCGCGAAGATTTCGCGGGTCAGCCGCACGCAGCGGCGGAAATCGGCCCAGTCCTGCTCGTGGCTCATATAGTTGAACACGATCCTCGGGTCCTCGGCCGGATCGGCGCTTTTCAGCGTGATTTCGCCGCGCGAGGGCGAACGCATCGGGCCGACATGGGCCTGGAAGCCGTGCCCTTCCGCCGCCGCCTTGCCGTCATAACGCACCGCCATCGGCAGGAAATGATACTGGATATCCGGATAGTCGACGCCGGCCGCCGAGCGCAGGAAGGCGGCGCTTTCGAACTGGTTCGAGGCGCCGATGCCGTTCTTGAAAAACAGCCACTGCGCGCCCGCCAGCGCCTTGCCGAACAGGTTCCAGTGCTTGTAGAGCGTGATCGGCTGGGTGCTCGCCTGCTGGATATAGACTTCCAGATGGTCCTGCAGGTTCTTGCCGACGCCGGGACGGTCGGCGACCACCGCGATATCATGCTCGGCGAGTTCCGAAGCCGGGCCGATGCCGGACAGAAGCAGCAGTTTCGGCGTGTTGATCGAGGAGGCGGCCAGGATCACCTCGCGGCGCGCCCGGACGGTCTCGACTCTGCCGCCGCGCTCGATCTCCACGCCGGTGGCGCGGCCGTTCTCGATGATCACCCTGCGGGCGAAACAGCGGATCAGTTCGAGGTTGTCGCGCTTCAGCGCCGGTTTCAGATAGGCATTCGCCGCCGACCAGCGCCGCCCTTTCCAGACGGTCTGCTCCATCGGCCCGAAGCCTTCCTGCTTCTCCCCGTTATAATCATCGGTCAGTTCGAAACCGGCCTGCCGTCCCGCCTCGACGAAGGCGTGGAACAGCGGGTTCTTGCGCGGGCCGCGGGTGACATGCAGCGGGCCGGCATTGCCGCGCCAGGACGGATCGCCGCCGTGGCCGCTGTCATGCCAGTTCTCCATGCGCTTGAAATAGGGGAGCACATCCGCATAACCCCAGCCGGCAGCGCCGGTTTCCGCCCAGTGGTCGAAGTCCATCGCATGGCCGCGCACATAGACCATGCCGTTGATCGAGGACGAGCCGCCGATCACCTTGCCGCGCGGGGTGGCGAGCCGCCGGTTGCCGAGGTTGGGCTCCGGCTCGGAGCTAAAACCCCAGTCATAGCGCTTCATGTTCATCGGATAGGAAAGGGCTGCCGGCATCTGGATGAACGGCCCGATATCCGTGCCGCCATATTCCAGCACCAGCACCGAATATTTCCCGTCCTCCGACAGACGATAGGCCATGGCCGCGCCCGCGGAACCGGAACCCACGATGACAAAATCTGCTTCAGCCAATTTAGAACCTTTCATTGTCGCGGTGGGCGAGCGTTTCACAGCCAGACCGCTTTCAATCACCACCCTCCCCTTTATCTCCGCGTCATCCTCGGGCTTGACCCGAGGATCCATGCTGCCTCCGCCCGTATGAGTGGATCCTCGGGTCAAGCCCGAGGATGACGCCGAAGGAGAAGGCAAGCGTCTGTCACAAATGGCACAACGAGGAGAGCGGTGGCCGCCCTCAATACGGGCTATCCACCCCGCCCAGCGCCACATGCACCGTCTTCACCTGCGAATAGAACTCCATCGCGGCCCTGCCGTTCTCGCGGCCAAAGCCCGAATGCTTGACGCCGCCGAAGGGGATTTCGACGGGCGTCAGGTTATAGGTGTTGATCCAGCAGATCCCGGCGGCGAGCCTGCCCGCCACACGGTGCGCGCGGGAGATATCCTTCGTGAACAGGCCGGCGGCCAGGCCGAACTCCGTGCCGTTGGCGCGGTCGATCACCTCATCCTCGGTGTCGAAAGCGAGCACGCTCATCACCGGGCCGAAGATTTCTTCGCGCGCGATGGTCATGTCGTCGGTCACATCGGCAAAGACCGTGGGTTCGATATAGCTGCCGTTCGCAAAGGCATCGCCTGCCGGAACGCCGCCGCCGATGACGAGCCGCGCGCCTTCGGCCTTGCCCTTTTCGATATAGCTCATCACCTTTTCGCGCTGACCCTCGGAGATCAGCGGCCCAAGATGGGTTTCGGGATCAAGCGGATCGCCGAGGCGGATCGCCTGGGTGCGCTCGGCAAGGCGGGTCAGGAATTTCTCCAGGATCGATTTCTGCACGAACACCCTTGTGCCGTTGGAGCAGATCTGGCCGGTGGAATAGAAATTGCCGAGCATCGCGCCGCCGATCGCGTCTTCGATATCCGCATCCTCGAACACCACCAGCGGCGACTTGCCGCCGAGCTCCATCGTCACATGACGCATGCCGGAGGCGGCGGCGGCATAGACCTTGCCGCCGGTCGGCACCGAGCCGGTCAGTGAAACCTTGGCGGTATCCTTGTGCGTGGCAAGCGCCCCCCCGACATCGCCGAAGCCCTGCACCACGTTGAACAGTCCCTTCGGCGCGCCGGCCTCGATGAAGATCTCGGCGAGCTTCAGCGCGCAAAGCGGCGTCATTTCGGAGGGTTTGAAAACCATGGCATTGCCGCAGGCAAGCGCGGGCGCCGCCTTCCAGCAGGCGATCTGGGTCGGATAGTTCCACGCCCCGATGCCGACGCAGACGCCGAGCGGTTCGCGTACCGTATAGGCGAAGGCATCGCCAAGCGGCACGCTCTCGCCGGAAAGCGAGGCGGCCTGCGCGGAAAACCATTCGAGGCTGTCCGCCCCCGAACTGGCGTCGGCCACCAGCGTTTCCTGTATCGCCTTGCCGGTGTCGAGGGTTTCGAGTTCCGACAGCGCTTCATTGCGCTCGCGGATGATATCGGCGGCGCGGCGCAGCACCCGGGCGCGTTCGACCGGCAGCCACGACGCCCATTCGCGCTGCGCGCGGACGGCTGAGGCCATCGCCTTGTCGATGATCGCCGGCGTTGCGCTGTGGAGCGTGGCGATCACCTCGCCGGTCGCGGCATAGCGGCTTTCGAACGCCTTGCCGGCCGCGTCTTCCACATAGGCGCCGTCGATGAAATGGCTTGCTTTCGGCTGAGCCCGCATAACTTACTCCCCTCGCGGCCAGCGCTGGCTGGCTTCGAGTATGTTGAGATCCATGTGATTGCGCATGAAGCGCTCGGAGGCATCCTTGAACGGCTGGAAATCCCAGGGACGATACTGCCCGGCCCTGAGCGCCTCGTAGACGACATGCCGGCGCGCCTGGCTTTCGCGCACCTCGTCGTCATAGGCCTTCATGTCCCAGAACTGCCGCACCTTCGCGGCGAAATCCGCCGCCGTTTCGGCATGGGCTGGATCATCGGCGAGGTTTTTCAGCTCATGCGGATCGGCTTCCAGGTCGAAGAGTTGGGGCGGGTCGAGCTCGCAGTGGTTATATTTGAACCGGCCCTCGCGGATCGAAACCAGCGGGGCTTGCGAGGCTTCGGCGGCATATTCCATCCTGACCGGCAGTTTGCGTTCGGCCCCGGCGGCGATCGGCAGCAGGCTTTCGCCATCGACCCAGGGCTCGATCTCGCCCAGATCAACGCCGGCGATATCGGCAAGCGTCGGCGTGATGTCGATCGAGGAGGCCGGCGTCTTGACGAGGCCGGGTGCCACGCCGGGGGCCGCGATCATCAGCGGCACGCGGGCAGAGCCCTCATAGAAGCTCATCTTGTACCAGAGCCCGCGCTCGCCCAGCATGTCGCCATGGTCGGAGACGAACACGATCGCGGTATCCTCGCCGAAACCGACGCTGTCGAGCGCTTCGAGAATTTCGCCGATCTTGTCATCGATATAGGAGACATTGGCGAAATAGGCGCGCCGCGCATTGCGGATATCCTGCTTGTCGATCGTGGCCGTGTGCCAGTCATTGGCGTCCAGAATCCGCTTCGAATGACCGTCCTGCGCGTCGTAATCGAGCGTGCCGATCTCGGGGTCGAGATGGTCGCAATCCTCGTAGAGGTCCCAGTATTTCCTGCGCGCCACATAGGGGTCGTGGGGATGGGTGAAGGACACGGTCAGCATGAACGGCCGGTCTTCCTTGCGGCGGCCGAGATCATAGATCTTGCGTACCGCCTCATAGGCGACCTCGTCATCATATTCGAGCTGGTTGGTGATCTCGCCAATGCCGGCGCCCGTGACCGAGCCCATATTGTGATACCACCAGTCGATCCGCTCGCCGGGCTTGCGGTAATCCGGCGTCCAGCCGTAATCGGCGGGGTAGACATCGGTGGTCAGCCGCTCCTCGAAGCCGTGCATCTGGTCCGGACCGACGAAATGCATCTTGCCGGAAAGCGAAGTCTGATAGCCCGCGCGGCGCAAATGATGGGCATAGGTCGGGATATCGGGCGCAAACTCGGCGGCATTGTCATAGACGCGGGTGCGGCGGGGAAGCTGGCCGGCCATGAACGAGGCCCGCGCGGGCGCGCAGAGCGGCGAGCCGGTATAGGCGTTCTGGAACCGCGCCGAGCGGGCCGCGAGCTTCTTCAGGTTGGGGGTATGCAGAAAATCGGCCGGGCCGTCGGGAAACAGCGTGCCGGCAAGTTGGTCGACCATCAAAACGAGAATGTTCGGTCGCGCACTCATGAGGACATCTCCTTGGCGAGTGTGAGTTCGAGATATTCCAGCGTCATGGCGACGGCATCGCTCCGGCTCATGCCGAAATCCTTCAGCGCGGCGCGCAGGTAAAAGCCGTCGATCAGCGAGCCGAGCCCGGTGGCGATCCGCCGGGCGGCTTCGAGGGGCACAAGCTGGCGCAAGGCATAGACCAGGTTGGAGCGCAGCCGCGCTTCGTAGATCGCCAGGAGCCGGCTGGCATCGCCCTTGCGCTGGGCCTGGACGTAAAAGGCGAGCCATGCAGCCACAACCGCCGGGTCGAACTGGTCCGGCCCGAACGAGGCCTCGATGATCGCATCGAGCCGCTCTCTGGGCGTCGTCGCATCCTTGTAGCGGGCCTTGACCGAGCTGCCGAACTCGTCAAGGATACGGCGCATGGCCGCAAACAGGATCTTTTCTTTGGAGCCGAAATAGTGATGCGCGAGCGCAGGCGAAACGCCCGCCCGCTTGGCGATCTTGGCGACCGTAACCTCGACCATGCCGACCTCGCCGACTTCGGTGATGGCCGCACGTACAAGCGCTTCGCGACGTATGGCTTCCATTCCGATTTTAGGCATTGGCTTGACCCGCTGAAAAAATGCTCACTGGCGCTGTGTGGCGAATTTCTGGGCAACCCGCCGTTTACACGACTTAACATATGTTATATTGATTGACCGATCAATCAAGGAAACCGCCAGTTTATTTTGACACGCCGATCAATCCGCCACGGCCTTCGACAAACGAACCGAAAGGAAACGCTGACATGTCTTATAACTTGAAACTGACCCTCGCCGCGCTTGCCGCCGCGACCGCCCTTTCCGCCGGTGCCGCCAAGGCGCAGGAACCGACCGCCTGCGATAGCGTCAGCTTCTCCGATGTCGGCTGGACCGATATCACCACCACCACGGCAACCGCCAAGCACCTGCTGGAAGGCCTCGGCTACAAGGTTGACGTCAAGGTCCTGTCCGTTCCGGTCACCTTCGCCTCGCTGAAGAGCGACGATGTCGATGTCTTCCTCGGCAACTGGATGCCGGCCCAGTCCGGCGCGATCACGCCCTATATCGATGAAGGCGAGATCGACGTTGTCGCCACCAATCTCGAGGGCACGAAATACACGCTCGCGGTGCCGACCTACACCTATGACAAGGGTCTGAAGACCTATGGCGACATCGCCAAGTTCGGCGACGAGCTGGACCACAAGATCTACGGCATCGAGCCCGGTAATGAAGGCAACGCCTATCTGGTTTCGTTGATCGAGGCGAACAAGGATGGTCTCGGCGACTTCGAGGTTGTGGAAAGCTCCGAGCAGGGCATGCTCGCCATGGTCGGCCGCAAATACCGCCAGGAACAGCCGATCGTCTTCCTCGGTTGGGAACCGCATCCTATGAACGCCAGCTATTCGCTGAAATACCTCACCGGCGGTGAGGATTTCTTCGGCGGCGAAGGCATCGTGCGCACCGTCACCCGCAAGGGCTATGCGGAGGAATGCCCGAATGTCGCCAAGCTGCTTGAAAACCTGAAGTTCACCCTGCCGATGGAAAACGAAGTCATGGGCAAGATCCTGAACGACGGCGAAAACGAGGCGGATGCGACGGCCGAATGGATCAAGGCCAATCCGGATGCCCTTGACGCCTGGCTTGCGGGCGTGACCACCACCTCCGGTGAACCGGGGCTGCCGGCGGTCAAGAAATCGCTCGGTCTCTAGAATACTTCAAGCCCGGCAAGCCAACGCTTTCCGGGCTTTCCTTTTTCGATGATGATAGATTTTCAGCCGCGCATTTCGCGGCGCGGGCCTAAGGCAAAATGCCGGGGCCGGATCGCTCTGCGCCGCCTGCGGCCGCAACACGGTCCGACACGCTGAATTCGGGGAACAAAGGAGCAGTCTCTTGCACTGGCTGACGGATTACAAAATCCCGCTGGGACGATGGGCCCAGGATATTTTCGACTGGCTGCAAATGCATGGCGGCTGGTTTTTCGACGGTCTGGCCGAGGTCATGGGCTGGCTGATCGACCAGTTGCTGTGGATCCTGCAGGCGCCGGGGCCGATCGTGATCGCTGTGATCGTGACCGCGGCCTCCTACTGGCTGCAGCGCAACTGGAAGGTCTCGCTGTTCGTCTTTCTCGGCTTCCTGTTCATCGTCAACCAGGGCTATTGGGAGGAAACCACCGAAAGCCTGGCGCTGGTGATCTCCTCCTGCATCATCTGCATGGCGATCGGCGTTCCGATCGGCATTTACGCGGCCCACCGGCCCCGCCTCTATCAGGTCCTGCAGCCAATCCTCGACCTGATGCAGACGCTGCCGACCTTCGTCTACCTGATCCCGGCGATTGTGTTCTTCGGCATCGGCATGGTGCCGGGCTTGCTGGCCACCGTCATCTTCGTCGTTCCCGCCTCAATCAGGCTCACCTATCTTGGCGTTTCCACCGTGCCCAAGCCATTGCTCGAGGCGGCCGATGCCTTCGGCGGCACCGGCTGGCAGAAGCTGACCAAGGTCGAACTCCACTACGCCCTGCCGCAGATCATGGCCGGGCTCAACCAGACCATCATGCTGTCGCTGTCGATGGTGGTGGTGGCAGCCCTGGTCGGCGCCGACGGGCTCGGCGTGCCGGTGGTGCGCGCACTTAACCAGGTCAATCCGGCGCTCGGGTTCGAAAGCGGCTTCGTCATCGTCGTTGTCGCCATCATTCTTGACCGCGTTCTCAAGATCGAGAGGAAAAGGTAATGGCTGATTCCGTTGTTTTCGAGGATGTGAACATCGTGTTCGGCGACCGGCCGCAATCAGCCCTGCCGATGATGGACGAGGGCAAGAGCCGCGCCGAGGTGCAGGAGGAAACCGGCCAGGTGCTCGGCGTCCACAACTGCTCGCTGGCCGTGGGCGAGGGCGAGCTTCTGGTGCTGATGGGCCTGTCCGGCTCCGGCAAATCGACGCTGCTTCGCGCCGTCAATCGGCTGAACCCGGTCTGCCGGGGACGTGTTCTGGTCAATGACGGCAACGGCATGACCGACGTGACGGCGGCGGATGCCAAGACGCTCAGAAACATCCGCCTGTCGCGCGTTTCCATGGTGTTCCAGCAATTCGGCCTTCTGCCGTGGCGGACCGTCGTAGAGAACGTCGCGCTCGGTCTGGAATTCGCCGGCATGAGCCAGAAGGAGCGGCTCGAGAAGGCAAGGGCCCAGCTCGACCTGGTCGGCCTCAAGGACTGGGGCGACAAGCTTGTCGGCGAATTGTCGGGCGGCATGCAGCAGCGCGTCGGCCTTGCCCGCGCCTTTGCCACCGAGGCGCCGATCCTTTTGATGGACGAGCCGTTCTCCGCGCTCGACCCGCTGATCCGCACGCGGCTTCAGGACGAGCTGATCGAGCTGCAGAGAAATCTGAAGCGCACCATCATCTTCGTCAGTCACGACCTCGACGAGGCCTTCAAGATCGGCGACCGGATCGCGATCATGGAAGGCGGCCGGATCGTCCAGTGCGGTACGCCGTCGGAAATCGTGCGCAAGCCGGCCGACGCCTATGTCGCCGACTTCGTCGCCAATGTTAACCCGCTGGGCGTATTGCGCGCGCAGGACGTGATGAGCGAGGACGAGGCGCTTGCCGATTCGCCCACCGTCGAGCCCGAAACCAAGCTTGCGGCAATGATGGATGCGCTCGGCGATGGCAAGGTGCTGCGCGTGGTGGACAAGAGCGGCAACACGATCGGCAGCATTCGCCCCTCCGACGTGGTCACCGCGCTCAATCCGGAAAGCAATCAGGAATCGGCGTGACGCCTTCCTCGCCTTGCGTTTCCCGGTCTTGCGCCGGGAGCGCGGTTGCGTCAGCGCGGCAGCAGGAAGAACTCCAGCACGCCGGTGCGGATCGCCCGGCGGCGAACCTTGCTCTTGAACGGCAGCGAGATGACATTGCCGATCAGGCGACAGATCTTGTAGGGCTTGTAGAATTTCTCGATCTTCTCGCGCTCCGGATCTTCCGCCGGAACGGGCGTGCTGGCGTCGACATGCTTGCGGTAAAGTCCGATCCACTCATTATGGGTGTAGCAGGTCATGAACGAGTTCGGATGCACCTTCATCACGAAGGTCGGCTTTGAGGGCATCAGGTCGAACTGGTCGAAGGTGAGGAAGATAAAATTCGAGGCGAAATATTTCTCGGTTTCGAGGATCGCCTGCGGATTGGCGTCCTTGTAATAGCCGCAAGGCACATGCCTTCCGTCCCGGCGCAGCGCGTTGACGAAAATGTGCTGCTCGGGCGTGTAGCGGTTGTAGCGCTGCCCGCCCGTGTCCCAGTTCGCCTCCTCCTCCGTCATCAGCGGCACGTCGAACATCTTGCGGATGTCGTCGGTGTAGCCGAAGAAGGCGAGGTCCGAGGGGTGGAACGGAAAGCTTACCCGCGAGCGCGGATTGCGCGAGAAATAACAGGCCGCCAGCAGCTTGTGCGAAAACACCTGATAGGCATCGACGCTGTCCGGATAGGCATCGAAAAAGCGCAGGAATCCGTCGCCGGTCAGCCTGAAATCGGTGCGCATGCGAAAGCAGAAGCGGGTATCGACCTTTTCCAGCCCGGCGCGGGTGCCGACGATCTGGCGGTTGACATTGTTGGGCTTTTCGCCGGCTCGCGGGGAATAATAGAAAAAGCCCGGATCCTCGCACAGCACCACTTCATCACAGTCGAGACCCGATGTATCGGTCCCGACCCAGGTCGACAGAATGATCCTGGAGGAGGGAAAAAAGCGTCTGACCGCAGCGAAACTGCCGCGCAGAAAAGACTTGTCCACCACGCCCTGGAACAGAAATGTGATTTCGTCTTTGTCCATCTTCTCACACCCTACGATCAGCGTGCCCCAGCTTGATAACCCCATACACTACACGTAACCCAAACGGATGTAGAGCTACTAAATATAACGCAGTCACGGAACATCCCGAGGACTATATCCAAGCAGACTGCCGGACTTTCATTCCCGCTACACTTCACGCCTGCCCGGCAATTCCCATATACTTGTCATTCCGGGCGCCCGGAAGCTTCACCACCACGTTCACGCTGTCATTCTCAAGACACTCGAAATCGGTCGCCTCTCCCGGCTCCATCACGATGATGTCGCCGGCGCCATACTCGACCCCGTTCATCCGGATCCGACCCTGCACCACGACGGTGTATTCGGTCGCGACCTTGTGAAAATGCCGGGCCTCGCTGTCGCCGCGATCATAACGCTTGACCGCGACCTCCACATCCTCGGTCTTTGCAAGGCTGGGGTCGAAATTGCCGATGAACCAGCCCTTCACCATGTCGTCCAGACGCGCGGTCTTCAATGGAGCAGCCCCTCCTTGTGGTCGTTGAGCTGGGAGATGTACTGCGCAAGCTGCATCTCCGTCTTCAACGGGTGGAAACTGTCATTGCCGATGAATTCGATGCCGACCTTGGCGTGACGCAGGATCATCTCGTTGATGGTCTGGCTGATGTAGAAGGCGTTATTGATCTTGCGATCCTTGCGCACGACATTGAGGGCCGCGCGCACGAAATCCTTGCCGCTGCGGAAATAATAGAAGCTCACCAGCGCATGTTTGCTGATCGGCCGCTTCTCGGCGACCTCGCAGACGTCGCCGTCCTGATCGAGAAGGGCGAAGGAATAACGCGGGTGCACCGAGCGGAACGCCAGCACACCGGCATCGCAATCACGCGCGCGGAAGGCTTTGACGATGCCGTCGAGATCGGCCTCGACCAGTTCGTCGGCGGCGACCAGAACGATCTCCTCGTTTTCGTCGATATGTTCGGCCGCCAGAAGCGCGGTGCAGACCGATCCCGCCGTCGGGCCAGCGACCTCCACGCAGAGACCATTATCGGTGGTCTGGCGGATGACGTCATCGACATTGAACTTGCGGATATCGGCGGCTCTGACGCAGAAGATGATCTCGCGCGGGGAAAGCTTCTGGAGGCCGGCGATCTGCCGCTCCAGAACCAGCTCCTCGTTGAATTCCGTCATGTAGAGCGGATAGAGCTCGCTCTTGATGTCGAGGTTCTCACCGCCCATCAGCACAACGATTTTCATGCCGCCGACCCCACTGACTTGGCTGCCTGATCGATCTCGGCGATCCGCGCCTTGATCCCGGCATAATTGACTTCGTCCACTTCTTTCACGACCATCACATGCGCGCCGGAGGCGGTCGCGGCCTTGATGCCGTTGGGATTATCCTCGACGATCAGGCATTCCTTGGGGGAAAGTCCCATCCGCTCGATCGCCTTCAGGTAGATTTCCGGGTCCGGCTTGCTCTTGGTGACGTCCTGATTGGACAGCTTGAAATCGAGATAGGGCGCAAGGCTCGCCTTTTCCATCATCAGCATCACGGTATCGCGGGTGGAATTGGAGGCGACGGCGAGGTGATAGCCTTCCATCCGCAGACGCGACAGCGCGTATTCGTGGTCGAAGCGCGGCCGGCAGCGCTCATAGATGATCTCCATCGTGTAGCGCTGCTTCATTTCGTTGATGAAGCTGTGCAGATAGGGCGGCAGCTTCTTCTCCACGCTCAGGCGCTGCAGTTTGGTGCGCGTCGGCAGGCCGTCATAGACGGTGCGGTGCTCGTGGCGCTCGATGGTGAAGCCGAACAGGCCGAGCGCCCGGTTGAGCGCGTCATAGTGCCATTCCTTGGCCTCGATCAGCACGCCGTCCATATCGAAAATGACTGCCTTGATCGCCATCTTCACTCTCCCGAAAAATAGTCGCGCGCCGCCTCGGGCGCGTCGGTGCACAAATAGAGCCGGCTGCTATCGATGCATTTGGCCGATTTTATGATCGACCATTGCAGCGCGGTATCGCGCCGGTGCAGGTCGCTCGACACCACACAGACCCGCTTTCCCTGGCCAATCAACCCCTCGATGAGGCCCGGCCCGAACCAGTCGGAGCGAAAGCAATCGAGCCAGACCCCGTCGCATTCCTCCAGCAACGGCGCATTGGGCTGAAGATCGCTCAAACCTGTGAAGGCGGTCAACCCGTCAGCCACCTGTCGCACCAGATCGGGCAGCGACATGTCGAACACGAAATAATTGGTGTGACCATGGGCCGCCAGTATTTCCTTGACCTTGCCGCTCAACCCGTCCGCCTTGATGTTCAACGCCAGCATCAGATTGCGGCCGGCCATGACATCCAGAACGTCCGAAAGCCGCGGCTCGTTCCCTGTCGGCATGTCATGGGCGATGACAATCTCGCCGGCATGGTCGCGCAAATCCGTTTCGGTGCCGAAGCCGCGATCGAAGGAGCGGGCGAAGGCCGTCATGGCGTTCTTTTCCGCGGCGCTCTCCCAAAGCCCCCTGTGCGACAGAACTTCCATCAGCGCACCTTTTCCGAAACCGGGTGGGCCAGAAACAAATCGAGGTCTGCGGGAATGCCGAGGCCATACATGCCGTCGGCCTCGTTACCGATCGAATAATGACCGATCCTGCGGCTCTGCCGGATCAGGTAATTATAGGCCGGACAGATGTAGAACTCGCCATTGACGCGTTCGTCCGCGGCGATCATCGCCTTCGTCGCCGCCACCAGATCGCGTCCGGTCTTGAAATTATAGACGCCGACGGTGGCGTCGTTCGAAATCACGCGCTTTTCGGCGGTTTCGACCACCTGCCCGTTGTCCTCGCGCACAAACGACCATTTCGGGTCGTCCGCCTTCATCGTCATGATCATCCCGTCATAACCGCCGTCCTCCATGAAGCGGAGGTAGTCGTTGATGTCGATGTCGATATACTGGTCCGAATTGGCGGTCATCACCGGATCATCATTGTCGATCATATGTTCGGCAAGCATGACCGTCGAGGCTTGGCCTTCGGTGATATGATCAATGCCGATGATCTCGACGTTTCCGGCAAGCGCTTTCAGCTTTTCCTCAAGCCCGTAATCGCGGATATGGCTGGACTGGCAGATGAAGATGAAGCGGTGATCGACGGCCGGCGTCAGATTTTCGACGACCACCTGGATCATCGGCTTGCCATGCACCGGAATAAGCGGCTTCGGGTCGCTATAGCCCGCATCGGCGAAACGGCTGCCGCGACCGGCCATCGGTATCACAATATTCAGCACTCAATCATCCCTGCCGGCTTCTTGCCGCCTGTGCTCCTGCCGTCACAAAAGCACGTTCCCGATCATAACAGATCATCGCAACCCATGTTCTCAACAAAGCTTACCCGTAGTCGCACAATATGAACAGTGATTGCGTTACCGCGAGGTCTTATGGCCCGAGAACATGGCTTCCCCAGGCTTTAGGTAGTCCATGCGAAAGGCGCGGGCAACCATGCATGGCCCGTTCGCCCGATTATCCCAAACTATACCAAATTTCCGGGCACGGATTGACGTGGCGCAACCGATGGCATAGAAATCGGAAAAATTGGAACGTGCCAAATCGGGAGGAACAACGAATGCGGTGGGGACTGATCGGCGCCAGCACGATCGCGGCGGAGTATATGATCGGCGCGATCAGAGCGCATGAAGGCAACAGCGTGGACGCCGTGCTCTCGTCCAGCCGCGCGCGCGCCGAAGCTTATGCCGCCGCCCATGACATCCCCAACGCCGACACGGAGCTTTCCGTCCTTCTGGCGCGTCCGGAGATCGATGCGGTCTATATCTCGACCACCAACGAAAAACATCGCGACCAGGCGCTGGCAGCCATTGCCGCCGGCAAACATGTTCTGTGCGAAAAGCCGCTGGCGATGAGCGTCGCGGACGCAAGGACGATGGTGGAAGCCGCGCGCGAGGCCGGTCTCGTGTTTGCCACCAACCACCATTTGCGCTGCGCCGGCGCCCATCGCGCCGCCAAGGCGCTGGTCACAGAGGGCCGGATCGGCAAAGTGCTGTCGATGCGGGTCTTCCATGCCGTCATGCTGCCGGAGCACCTGCGCGGCTGGCGCATCGACAATCCGGCGGCCGGCGGCGGCGTGATCCCCGATATCACGGTGCATGACGCCGATACCGTGCGCTTCTATCTCGATGAAGACCCGCAACGGGTCGTGGCCCAGGCCGTCAGCTCCGGTCTAGGGCAGGGCGTCGAGGACAGCGTGATGTCGGTCTGGACCATGCCGTCCGGCATCATGGTTCAGAGCCATGAAAGCTTCACGCATCCTTTCGCTGGCTCCGGGCTGGAAATCCACGGCACCGAAGGTTCGATCTTCGCCCGCAACGTCATGACCCAGCGGCCGACCGGAACCGTCACGCTGGTGACGGATGAGGGCGAAAGCAATGTGCCCTACGAAAGCGATGGCCTCTACGAATACGCGATCGCGGCGTTCAACCGCGCCGTTGCCGGCGAAGGCCGTCCGGCCGCGGACGGGATCGACGGCGTGAAGTCGCTCGCCGTCGCCGTGGCCGTGCGCCAGTCGGCGCTGGAAGGCCGCGCCGTCGACGTCAATTACGAAGGATATTGAGCATGCCGGGCAAGATCGTCACCGCCGAGGCCGCCGTCAGCCACATCGCCGACAATGCCGTCGTCTCGGTCTCCTCGTCCTCCGGCCTCGGCTGCCCAGACAAGGTGCTGGAAGCGCTCGGCGCGCGTTTTTCGGCGACCGGCCATCCGCGAAAACTCACCACCATCCACCCGATTGCCGCCGGCGACATGTACGGCATCAAGGGCATCGACCATATCGCGCAGGACGGGCTTCTCGACACCGTGATCGCCGGCTCCTATCCGAGCGGCGCTTCGTCGCTGCCGATGCCCGAAATCTGGAAGATGATCGTCGAAAACCGGATCGCCGCCTATAACGTGCCCTCCGGCATCCTGTTCGACATGCAGCGCGATGTGGCGGCAAAACGCCCCGGCGTGCTGACCAAGGTCGGCCTCGACACCTTCGTCGATCCCAAGCGGCAGGGCTGCGCCATGAATGACAGGGCAGGGGAGAGCCCGATCGTCGCCCGCGTCGACTTTGCCGGCGACACTTGGCTGCACTTTAAAAATTTCGCCCCCGACGTGACCATCCTGCGCGCCACCACGGCCGATGAACACGGCAATCTCACCTATGAGCATGAGGGCGCCTATCTCGGCGGGCTCGACCAGGCGATCGCGGCGCGCAACAATCGCGGCATCGTGATCGCCCAGGTCAAGCGCGTGACGGCGGCCGGCACGCTGCGCCCGCATGACGTGCGGGTCCCGGGTCACCTCATCGATTTCATTGTGGTCGACCCCGGCCAGTACCAGACGACCGAAACCTTCTACGATCCGGCGATCTCCGGCGAGATCATCCATCCGCTGGAGGATTTCGAACTCGCCGAGCACGGCGTTGAGAAGGTGATCGCGCGCCGCGCCGCGATGGAACTCGGCGCGGGCGAGACCGCCAATCTCGGCTTCGGCATCTGCGCGCTGGTGCCGCGCATCCTGCTTGAGGAAGGCCATGCCGGCAAGGTGACCTGGGCGATCGAGCAGGGGGCTGTCGGCGGCGTGCCGCTGACCGGCTTCGCCTTCGGCTGCGCCTCCAATGCCGACGCCTTCATGCCCTCGCCCAACCAGTTCACCTATTTCCAGGGCGGCGGCTTCGATGTTTCCTTCCTGTCCTTCCTCGAGGTCGACCGCGAGGGCAATGTCAACGTCTCCAAGCTCGGCAAGAAACCGTATCTGACCGCCGGTTGCGGCGGTTTCGTCGATATCACCGCCAACGCCCGCAAAATCGTTTTTGCTGGGCTTTTCGAAGCCGCGGCGACGCTTGTCCTCTCCGCCGACGGCCTGAAAGTCGAAAAGCCCGGCAAATTCTCCAAGATGGTCGATGAGGTCGAGCACGTCACTTTCTCCGGCCGCCGCGCCCGCGAAACCGGACAGGACGTGCTCTATGTCACCGAACGCTGCGTGATGCGGATCACCGATGACGGTCTTGTCACCACCGAAATCATGCCAGGCATCGATCCAGAACGCGACATTGTCGCAGCCTCCGGCGGCCGGGTGCGGGTTGCGGAGAACGCGGCGCTGATGCCGCTGTCGCTGCTTGGCGAAAAGCCGATGGGGCTGACGATATGAGAATTGCCGCGAAGAAAAAACGTGTAGGGGAGCCAAAGTCGCGCCACCTCCAAACAATCTCCCCCCTTGAGGGGGAGATGCCCCGACAGGGGCAGAGAGGGGTGAACCCTTTCAACACATTCGGAGCAAGCGGCTCATGCCGCTACCCCTCTCTGTCGCTTTCGCGACATCTCCCCCTCAAGGGGGGAGATTGGTGGGTGGGCTTGGCAGGCGCCGAGAAAACACGACCGGAGTCCACCCCATGAGCGCCCTTCACCTCATCCGCCACGACGCCATTGCCGAACTCAGGCTCGACAATCCGTCAAAGCTCAACGCCTTCACGCCGGACATGCTGGCCGCGCTCGACGCCCATCTCGACGTCATCGACGCCGACACCGAAATCCGCTTCGTGATCCTCACTGCCGAGGGTGACCGCGCGTTCTGCGCAGGCGCGGACATTCAGGCCTGGGGCGATCTGCCGCCGGGCGAATTCGCTCGCCACTGGGTGCGCGACGGCCATCGTCGGTTCGACCGGCTGGCGCGGCTGTCGAAGCCGACGATTGCCGCGCTTTCCGGCCATACGCTGGGCGGCGGACTGGAGCTCGCGGCAGCCTGCGATATCCGGGTCATGACCCCCAATGCCACGATCGCGATGCCCGAGCCGAAGATCGGGATGGTGCCGGGATGGTCCGGCACGCAGCGTGTGGCGCGACTGCTGCCGGAGCCGGTGATCAAGGAAATGGCGCTGTTCGGACGCAGGCTCGATGCGACACGCGCGGTTGCGCTCGGCTTCGCCGCCGAAATCGCCGAAGACGCGCGCGCCGCCGCCTTCGATATCGCCGATGGCGCGCTCGCCACCTCCGCCTACGCCACCGAAATCGCCAAATACATGCTCCATGCCGGCTTCGGCGAGGACAGAGCCGCCATGATCGAGACGCTCGGCAGCGGCATGATCGCCGCCTCCGCCGACAAGGCCGAGGGCGTCGCCGCCTTCCGCGACAAACGCAAACCCGCATTCAAGGGCAGATAGGCATGACCGATCTTACCATTATCCCCGCTGTCAAAAGCCTCGACGAGCCCGTCTTCGAGGCCAGACACCTGATCAACGGCACGTGGCAGACCTCTGCCGATGGCGCAAGTTTCGAGCGTCAGTCGCCGGCCCATCTCGTGACTGTCACCCATGCGGCAAAGGGCGGCGTTGCCGAGACCGAGGCCGCGATCGCCAGCGCCCGAACCGCCTTCGACGACGGCCGCTGGTCGCGCCTTTCCGGCAAGTCCCGGGCCACGGTTCTCCTGAAGGTCGCCGACCTGATCGAACGGGACCTCTACAAGATCGCGATGCGCGACACGCTGGAAAGCGGCAAGCCGATCGCCCAGGCGCGTGACGAGATCGCGGGCGCGGCCGATCTCTGGCGCCATGCCGCAGCCCTTGCCCGCACGCTTTCCGGCGACAGCCACAACACGCTTGGCGACGACATGCTGGGCGTGGTGCTGAAGGAGCCGGTCGGCGTCGCCGCGCTGATCACGCCATGGAACTTCCCGTTCCTGATCGTGTCGCAGAAGCTGCCCTATGCACTTGCCGCCGGCTGCACCGCCGTGATCAAACCCTCCGAGATGACGCCGTCCTCAACCGTCATTCTCGGCGAACTGCTGATCGAGGCCGGCATTCCCGATGGCGTCGTCAATATCGTTCTGGGCTATGGCGATCCGGTCGGCACGACCATGTGCGAGAGCGAGCACGTGGACATGGTCTCGTTCACCGGCTCCACAGGCGTCGGCAAGGCGATCGTGCGCGCCAGCGCCGGCACGCTGAAAAAGGTCTCGCTCGAACTTGGCGGCAAGAACCCGCAGGTCGTGTTTCCCGATTGCGATCTCGATGACGCCGCCGACGCGATCGTTTTCGGCGTCTATTTCAACGCCGGCGAATGCTGCAATTCCGGCTCGCGCATCATCGTCCACGAGGATGTCGCCGAGGCGCTGACCGAGAAGGTGGTCGCGCTTTCGAGGAAGGTCGCCTTCGGCGATCCGCTCGACCCTAAGACTAAAGTAGGGGCTATCATTTCCGAGGCGCATTTTGCAAAGATCGACAGCTATGTGGAGGCCGCGCGCGAGGCCGGAGCCGAGATACCGCTCGGCGGCGGAGCGCTTGAAATCCCGGGGTTGTCAGGTCGTTTCTATACGCCTACAGTCGTGACAAATATCAGTTCAGGCATGGCGATCGCACGGGAGGAGGTCTTCGGACCGGTGCTGTCGGTCCTGACCTTTAAATCGATTGAGGAGGCAATCGAACTGGCCAATGACGCGAGCTACGGGCTGTCGGCCGGCGTCTGGAGCAGGGATGTTTCGACCTGCCTCGCCTTCGCCCGCCGCGTTCAGGCCGGCACCGTGTGGACCAATACCTGGATGGATGGATATTCCGAGTTGCCGTTCGGCGGCGTCAAGCAATCGGGCCTCGGCCGCGAGCTGGGTCGCTACGGGCTTGAGGAATACCTGGAGGTGAAAACCGTGACGATGCGCATCGGTCGCTCGCGCGCGCCCTGGGTGGAATGAACTGTTCCCTTCCAAGGGGAACATGAGGAGGAAATGCCTGCCGGGCCCCGTGGAGCAATGCTCCCCCGGCGGGATTGTAAACGCAGACAGGAGGACACTATGCGTTTGAATTTTGCGAAAAGTGCAGCCGTTATCGCGATCGTCGCGGCCTCGGCTTCGGCGACTTCAGTGAAGGCAGAGGACGTGGAAGTCCTGCACTGGTGGACGTCCGGCGGTGAAGCCTCGGCGCTCAACGTGCTCAAGGAAAACCTGCAGGATCAGGGCATCGGCTGGCAGGATATGCCGGTCGCAGGCGGCGGCGGCGAACAGGCCATGACCGTGCTGCGCGCCCGCGTGACCGCCGGCAATCCGCCGGCGGCCGTGCAGATGCTTGGCTTCGACATCACCGATTGGGCACAGGAAGGCGCGCTTGCCAACCTGAACGACATCGCGGCGGAGGAAAACTGGGACGAAGTCGTTCCGCAAGCGCTGCAGAAGTTCTCGAAATATGATGGCAACTGGGTCGCGGCACCCGTGAACGTCCACTCCACCAACTGGGTATGGGCCAACAAGAAGATCCTTGACGAACTCGGTATCGAACAGCCCCAGAACTGGGATGAGCTGGTTGCAGCCCTCGACAAGGTCAAGGCCTCCGGCAAGGTGGCGATCGCCCATGGCGGCCAGCCCTGGCAGGATGCCACCATCTTCGACGCCGTGGTGATGGCGACCGGCGGGCCGGAATTCTACCAGGCCTCGATGATCGACCTCGATCCGGAAGCCCTCGGCTCCGACACGATGAAGGAAGTGTTCGACCGCATGACCGTTCTGCGCGGCTATGTCGACGACAACTTCTCCGGCCGCGACTGGAACCTGGCCTCCGCCATGGTCATCAACGACGAAGCCGCCTTCCAGTTCATGGGCGACTGGGCCAAGGGCGAGTTTCTCAAGGCCGGCCTGACGCCGGGCGAGGATTTCCTGTGCTTCCGTTTCCCCGGCACGCAGGATCAGGTCACCTTCAACTCCGACCAGTTCGCCTTCTTCAACCAGGGCGACGAACCGACGGCACAGCAGGTGGCGCTCGCCAAGGCGATCATGTCGCCGGAATTCCAGTCGGCCTTCAATGTCGTCAAGGGTTCGGTTCCGGCGCGCACGGATGTTTCCGACGCCGATTTCGACGCCTGCGGCAAGCAGGGCATGAAGGATCTGGCGGCGGCTTCGTCGTCCGGCAACCTGTTCGGCTCCATGGCCCATGGCCACGCCAACCCGGCCTCGGTCAAGAACGCGATGTACGACGTGATCACCGCCCAGTTCAACGGCGAGTATGATTCCGAAACGGCAACGGACGAGCTGGTGACCGCGGTTCAGATCGCTCAGTAACGAAGAATGCCGAGGGTGCCTGAAGCGCCCTCGGCATTCTGCTGCATCGGCTGGTCCGCCCGGGTGCGCTTCCTCATTCGCGATAGTGTAAAAGCCTGAGCCTTGCCGCTTGCGCCAACTATTCTCTCCCGCCTGCGGGAGAGATGCCCCGAAAGGGGCAGTGAGGGTGAAGCAGCATTTCAAAACGTGAGGGCGTTCAAGGGATACTCTCCCCCTCACTGTCGCTGTCGCGACATCTCTCCCCTCCGGGGCGAGAAGACTTGGGGGCTTTGCGGCAGAGAGACGGCAAAGCTTTTGAAGGAAGAGGCGCGCCAGCGCTTGTAAGGCAAACAACAAAACATCGGCGAACCCCGAGTGGTTTCGCCAATCCGGAGGGTTTGAATGGCTTCGTCCGCACAGAGAAGCGGGAGAGCGGGGGATTTTCTACGCGATGCCCTGCCGAAGATCGTGCTCAGTCCGTCGCTGGCGATGGTGCTGATCTTCGTCTACGGCTTCATCGCCTTCACCGTCTATCTCTCCTTTACCGACAGCCGTATCCTGCCGAGCTTCGATCTCGTCGGCTGGAAGAACTATATCAACCTGTTCCGGCTGCGCGCCTGGACGATCGCGATCAAGAATGTCGCGATCTTCGGCTCGCTCTACATCATCTTCTGCTGCGCGATCGGCCTGATGCTGGCGATCTTCCTCGACCAGAAGATCCGCGCCGAGGGCTTTATCCGCTCGATCTATCTCTACCCGATGGCGCTGTCCTTCATTGTCACCGGCACGGCGTGGAAGTGGTTCCTCGATCCCGGCATCGGGCTTGAGGCGGTGATGCATTCCTGGGGCTGGACCAGCTTCCAGTTCAACTGGATCAAGTCGAACCAGATGGCGATCTACACCATCGTGATCGCCGCCGTGTGGCAGACCTCCGGCTTCGTCATGGCGATGTTCCTCGCCGGCCTGCGCGGCATTGACGGCGAGGTGCTGAAGGCCGCCCAGATCGACGGCGCCTCCAACTTCTCGCTCTATCGCCGGATCGTGATCCCGCAGCTTCGCCCGGCCTTCATGTCGGCGATCGTGGTGCTCGCCCATATGGCGATCAAATCCTACGACCTCGTGATCGCGCTGACCGGCGGCGGGCCGGGGAGGGCGACCGAACTGCCGGCGACCTTCATGTATTCCTACACCTTCACCCGCAACCAGATGGGCATCGGCGCTGCCTCCGCCGTGATCATGCTGATGTCGGTCGCTGCCATCATGGTGCCCTACCTCTGGTCGGAACTGAGGGAGAAGAAGCAATGAGCAGCAATGCTTCCACCCAGGTGGTCTCGACGGGCCGCACGGCGCGGTTCTTCATCTACACCGTACTCCTGATCTTCTGCCTCTATTATCTGCTGCCGCTCTACGTGATGGTGGTGAATTCGCTCAAACCCCTGCGTGAGATCCAGGCCGGCGGCATGATGAACCTGCCCGACGCACTGACCTTCGAGCCGTGGAAAAGCGCATGGTCGACCGCCCAGATCGGCGTGCAGGCGACAGGCCTCAAGCCCTATTTCTGGAACTCGATCCAGATGGTGGTGCCGGCGGTGGCGATCTCCACCGTGCTCGGCGCGCTCAACGGCTACGTGCTGACCAAATGGCAGTTCCGCGGCCATAACATCATCTTCGGCCTGCTGCTGTTTGCCTGCTTCATCCCGTTCCAGATCGTGCTGATTCCGATGGCGCGCATTCTCGGCATTATCGGCCTTGCGGGCTCGGTGCCAGGGTTGATCTTCGTGCATCTGGTCTACGGCATCGGCTTCTCGACGCTTTATTTCCGCAACTATTACGCCCAGTTCCCAAGCGAGTTGGTGCGCGCGGCGATGATCGACGGCGCGGGCTTCTTCACCATCTTCCGCCGCATCCTGCTGCCCTCTTCCGGGCCGATCGCGGTGGTCTGCATCATCTGGCAGTTCACCAACATCTGGAACGACTTCCTGTTCGGCGCCTCGTTCTCCGATTTCAACAGCCAGCCGATGACGGTGGCGCTCAACAATCTCGTCCAGTCGTCGACCGGCGTGAAGGAATACAACGTCCATTTCGCCGGCGCGATCATGGCGGCGATGCCGACTTTGCTCGTCTACATCGTCGCCGGACGCTATTTCGTACGCGGCCTGATGGCCGGCAGCGTTAAAGGTTAAGGCCCATGGGTTTTCTGAAAATTGACAAGGTCACCAAGAGCTTCGGTTCCCTGACCGTCCTGCATCAGACCGATATCGAGGTCGAGGAGGGCGAGTTCCTCGTGCTCGTCGGCCCGTCGGGCTGTGGCAAGTCCACGCTTTTGAACATGATCGCCGGTCTCGAGCCGGTCTCCTCCGGCGACATCGTGATCAATGGCCGCTCGATGAACGGCGTGCGCCCGGCGGACCGCAACATCGCCATGGTGTTCCAGTCCTACGCGCTCTATCCGAACATGAATGTCGGCGAGAACATTTCCTTCGGGCTCGAAATGCACGGCGTGCCGAAGGAAGAACGCGAAAAGGCGATCGACAGCGTCGCCGATCTCCTGCAGATCAAGCACCTTCTGAAGCGCAAGCCCGGCCAGCTTTCCGGCGGCCAGCGCCAGCGCGTCGCCATGGGCCGGGCACTGGTGCGCGATCCGGACGTGTTCCTGTTCGACGAGCCGCTCTCCAACCTTGATGCCAAGCTGCGCGTCGACATGCGTACCGAGATCAAGAAGCTGCACCAGAAGCTCGGCACCACGATCGTTTACGTGACCCATGACCAGATCGAAGCGCTGACGCTGTCGACGCGGATCGCGGTGATGTTCGGCGGCCATGTGCAGCAGCTCGGCACGCCGAAGGAAATCTACGACAATCCGGCCAACATGTTCGTGGCCGGTTTCATGGGCTCGCCCTCGATGAACCTGTTTCCGGCCAAGGTCACGGTCGA
>MDSV01236135.1_pt1 | contig 29629 bp, 13 predicted proteins | sample 810851 | NCBI WGS metagenome assembly MDSV01 (sample SAMN05326640, study PRJNA326480) | marine metagenome | isolation source: seawater | place: Atlantic Ocean: North East | collected 2012 | reverse complement strand
CGCAGAGGCGAGGACTCGCCATGAACGCCGCGCGCGGGCGCTCGACCCGCGGCGCGCGCGGGTTCGAGGTGGTCGCGCAGGCCATCAGCGAGGTACGTATCGAAGAGCACACGTTTCGCCCGTCTTCATGAACCCGAACCCGGTTTGCGAATCGAGACGCGCCCCGCGACGCGTCGCCGGGCGCGCGGCATGCTTGGCTGTCCCGTCGCCAAAACCCTGAACCCCGAGAACGAAAAGAACGTCGCGACGCGACGTGGCGCCGGTCCCGGCGGTCTCGGCGCGGCGCGACCGAGCCGCGAGACGCGCTCCGAAGTCGGCGAGATTGCGCGTGTCGCGTGCTCCACGACGCGCCCCTCGCTGCGAGGCGACGCCGCCCGGTCGCATCGCGCCCCGTCGCCGCGCGCGCCCGCGCGCGCGCGTCCGCGAAATCAAGCCCTAAGCGGCGAGACGGGCGACGCCGAAACGTTTATCCACTTTCGTCTCTTTTGCGCGAAGGCCTCGCGACTGACCTTCGCGACTCCGCCCCTCCTCCTTTCACGCGCTACCGCAGCCCGAGGCCACCGAGGCTGCCCCCGAAGCCTCCGCCGGCGACGACGAGGCCGTGTGCTACCTGCGCGGCGTGCACATGTCCCCGTACAAGGTTCGCCGCGTCCTCGACGTGATTCGCGGCAAATCCTACGAGGAGTGCCTCATCATGCTCGAGTTCATGCCCTACCGGGCGTGCGAGCCCGTGCTCAACGCGCTGTTCTCCGCGGCTTCCAACGCGAAGAACAACCTGGGGATGAACAAGGCGAAGTTGTACGTCTCGGAGACGTACGCGGACGGCACCGGCACCATGAAGCGCTTCCACCCGCGCTCGCAGGGGCGGCCGTTTCCCATCCGCAAGCGCACCTGCAACATCACGCTTAAGATGAAGGAGCGGTCTTAATCGGGCGATCCTCGCCAAGACGTCGTGTGGTTTTGGTTTCGGCGTCTTAGCGAAGACAGAGAGAGACGAGATGCTTAGTAGAGCGAGCGCTTTTACATACATTCACATTCTTTGAGACGCGGCGTTCGCGCGAGAGACTCGGTTGCGGCATCGATCTGCGGACTTTCGTTTTTCAGTTTCTCGTATGGGCGTTCAGTCATCTGAGATGACGGTTCGTTCCCATCGGTGGTCGACTCCAGGCACGCCGCGACGACGTCATCTTCTTTCGTCTCTCCTCGTCTCCGCCACCCCTGAACTCCCTACCTCACTTCTTCCCCGACGCGCGCGCCTCGATGGCGAGGTCCACGTCGTCCTTCTTCTGCACCTGGTGCATGGTGTACATGTAGGTGGCGCCCGCGAGCCCGAGCAACGTCCCCGCGATGAGGTAGTTTCCTGGCGCGCGTTGGCGCGCCCAGTGGTTGGGAGGCAGGTGGTCCAGACCCATGCTGCCGGCACACGCGCGCTTCACCACCGCGCGCACGCCCGTGTCCTCCCCGACCTTCGCACCCGCGGGTCACTGCTCTGCGTGCGGCTGCGAGCGACTCGAGCGCGCGCGACTCGATGTGGTCGGCACGGAACGAACGCCGTGGCTTTGTTTCACGCTCGACTCGAAACGAGTCGGTGCTTTCATGATTTCGGCGCGACCGCCGGGGACGAGACGAAGAGACGCGGCGGGAACGCTTTCGCGTACGTCTGCTGTGAAACGAAGCTAATGCTAAGGCTAAATACTACGTAGCTAGTGTCGCTATTTGCGCACTGCACCACGCCGCGCGCGCCTCGCGTGCGTCTCTCGGAAAGCGATCAGAGTACTAGCATCATGAAGTCAGCTCAGCCGAGCGGTAAACCCGGCTCCTATGAAGACCGTCGTGAAACTCATGGTTTTCTCGTCACTTCGCTCGTTCCGTCTGAGGGGCGCGCGGCATTCGTGACGTTTTTCAAGGCGCACGACGCCGCGCTTCTGCTGCGATTGGCGGGTGGTGACGCGGGTAAACGGCGCGTCAGAGACGTGTCGGTAGTCTCGAGCTCGCGTCGTTCGAGAGGACGCGCCCCTCGAAGGGCGCGAGAAAAAAACCGCCGGCCCGAAAAAACGTCGCGGACGCGACGAGCGGGTGAGGACGAATTCCCAAGAGAGCCTCTAGACCGCGGACCGAGCCCGCATGTTTCGTGCCAAGCGAAGGCACGAGTGCCTATATGCGCCCAAAAGGATAGGTTCACCCGCGTACTCGCGGCTTCCTTCACGGGCGCACCGCGTTACACACGCGAAGTGTTCATCCTCGGCTCGCGCTCGTATCTCGTCTCCGCTCGTCTCTCGTCGCCGACGCCTCCGGGAAAAAAAAACCAATAGAAAACTCAGACGCGCGGACTGCGACGCGCGAACCGCGCGACGGCGTCAGTTCCCGTGTTGCTCGGTGGAAGAAGAAGTCGTTTTGTGGTTTGGTTTGCGCACAGGCTCAGCCTACTAACAAACAGCCTCGAGTGTTGTCGTCACAGCAAAGGGCGCCTTTTCGCGCGGGTCGCGCGTCGCGCGCGTCTGAGTTTTTTCTTTCGGGAGGTGAAGAAAAAAACCAAAAAACGAATCTCCGCGCCGTTTCCAAGCGACGCCGCATCGAAACAAGGATAGTAAGTCCCCTTTTCCCGACGGACCAGTATAAGCACGTGTCGCTCTGCGGGCCGACGAACGCCGCGTCGTGGAATCGGATCCGCGCGCAGCTGCCTGATGTGACGGCCCAAAAAAGTGACTGTTTCGTCGTGCGAGAAAAGCGAGCGCGCACTGTTCGACGCACCGTCTCGTGTCTCGATACCTGCGACGAGAGAAGAAGAAGGGCGTCTGACGCGTCAGAGGAACGGCTTCGACGCGTTTGTTTTATTCGTGAGGCGCGTCGTCGAGTGATGCGCGCGCGTGACGACCGACACGTGGGCTTTGCGCCGAAATCCGTCGTGGAACGATATGGAACATCGCCGCACGATAGCGACATCAGCCGGCGCGACCGTCCCCGCGGGGCTTCGACCCCCCGCGAGACCTTCGGGTTTTGCTTCAAGGGAACGGGGCGCGCGAACATGTAGGTCCGACACCCAACTAGATGAAGCATTTCGTCTTCGTCCGACGACATTCGACGTTTGGAAAGCACGCGCGACTCGATGGATCGGTGTCGGGATGTCTAGTCCCGAATACTTGATATATCGGCAGCGTCGCGGGACGAGTACAAAACACGGACCAAGTGGGTCGTCATGTCCATCGTTTCGCGTCGCGCGTGGAAAAAGAAAAACCCGTCTCGTCGTTCGCGGCGTCGCGACGACGACGCGCTTCGGCGAGGATCAGTTAAAACTGGCAAGTTTATCCTCAGGCGTTGAGGTGGCCTTGGTCGTTTCAGCGTCGATCAATTGGGGAAAGAGATGTCCTCATTTCCTCGCCGAAACGCGACGCGAGACGCGAGACTAAAAAAAAAAGGGAACGGATTCCGCAAAGAAGCAGAAGCGCGGGTCGTCCGCACCTCGCGTCGTCGGTTCTTCGCCTTTTTGTCGTCGCCTAAAGCCCGCGGATTCACGCGCGCCGATGACGTTCGGCCGCTTCGAGGCACCGCGTCGAGTCACCGCGGGGACGGCTTCGGTTGTCCTTCGTGCCTGCGCGATGGAAAAAGAGTCGCGAGAGCGGGAGCGGCGAGGAAGAGCGGTGAGCGAGACGTCGGCGGCGTCGGCGCGACTTTTTTTTTTTTTCGCGCGCCCGTCGCGTCAGATCGAAGAGCGCGCGAAGAAGGGACGCGCGCCGTGCGTCCGACCGCACGCGCGCGCGCCGATGCCGAAACGCCGCGACACGCCCGCTCAGAAGATTGTGTTGGAACAAGTTTTCTTCACCAACCGAAGTCTCGAAGCGAGCTGGGTTAATAGCGTTCGTTCCTCACAGCGGCGTGTCGTCGTTTCGGTGGCTTTTCGACGGGCGCGCAGTCGGACGAAACGGGAAATTCAAGTTTCGCGAACGTCGCGACACGCGCGCGCTCGATCGATCCGTCGCTGGGGCGCTCGGAGGCGACGAAGGGTCGCCTCGCCGCCGTCCCCGCCTGCCGCGCGCGCGCCGCCGCCGCCGCCGTGCGGTCAGAAGTAAATTCATGTTATCCAATCGTCAGAAAGCCGGCAAAGGCTTTGGTCGGACTGGGGCGGCATGCGTTGTCGTCACACCGCTCGAGCGAGGCGGCGGCGGCGGCTCCGAGGCGCGAAACGCGAACGCGGCGGGCACCGAGAGAGCGGGGCGGCGGCTTCGCCGGTCGCGGAGGGAGATGCCACGCGAGCGTCGCACGTACCGCACGCACTGTGAGGCGGAGCCATGCGTGACTTGACCATCGCCGGTCGTTCACGAGCACTCGCGGCGCGCCGCGAGGCGGCGCGCCTCACGCAATTGTGTGCACAGCACAGCGGGTCGACGCCGCTTTGCATCGTCGCCTTTTCGAAGAGAGGCGGTAGGGCGGCGAAATTTCATCGGGCCGAATTACTAGACCCTGATTCACGGTTCGAGGGGTTTGTCCCGCGACCGCGGCGTTAGAGAACGATTCGCAATCCGTGACCGAGCCGCGTTACCGCGGCAATTAGGGAACGCCGGCGGTGACGCGAGCGGTTCGAGCGCGCGGTGGCGAGTTTCGATGTCGACCGAGGTTGTGTCACTGTCGCGCACGTCTGAACGGGCGTGTCGACGCGGCATCACCGCTTGGCATGATATTGTCGCGCGCGTCCGACGCGTTCACACCATCGTCAGCGTCTCCTCCGGCCCGTACCCCGCCTCCGCCTTGTGCTTCTCGAACAGCGCCACGACCGCGTCGCAGTACTCCGCGTGCAGACGGTCGACGCGCGCGGCGAACCGTTCGTCGCGCGTCGTCTCGTCGAATCGTCCGTCCCGCGTCTCGTCCTCCGCCGTGGCGATTGGCGCGCCGAACACCACGAACTGCTTCGCCTTGAACGGGTACCACGTCCCGAACCGTCCCCAGAACACGATCAAGGGGATTTTCAACCGCCGTAACAGCCAGTCCCGCAGTTTCGCGTTGACGTTGAGCCGTCGGTAACACCGCTTCTCCCCGAACACGAACACGGGAACCAAATCGGCGCCGTTCGCCGCCGCCAGCCGCACGAACCCTTTGCGTCGGTTCAACACCGCCGTCGTGTTCGTCGAGTTCGGGTCCGTCTCGAAAATCTCCCGGCTGCCTCCCGGGTACACCGCGACACTCAGGTTCTCTCGTAACACGCGCGCCGCGGTGCGTCGGCCGGCGTCCACCGCGCCCATCCACAGGCAGATCTCGCGGCAGCCGGGAAGGAAGAACATCGGGCTCGCGCCGAGCACGCGGAACTCGATCCCGGGGAAAAGCCGCTCCCACGCGCCGCCGTAGGTGTGGATGCGCGACAAGATGAGTATGCCGTGCGGGTGCCACCCGAAGACGTACCGCTTTTTCGGGTCCAGCTTCCTCGTGCGTCGCAGCGTCGCGGGGAAGTACCCCTGGCTCAGAATCCAAACGCCGTGGCGCCGCAGCGCGTCCCACGGGCGGCCCAGCTTTTTTTCGGAGCCGTCCAGGAACGAGGGGAGGTACAGCGCCAGCGCCAGCGCCGCGCCGAGGCGCGCGCCTAGACTCGCGAACAGCGTCTCGCGAAACGCCACGGCGAGGACGAAGACGAACACGCCGTAGAAGATGTAGTGGATCAACGCGAAGCCCCACAGGAACTGCAGCGCTCGCCACGCCGCGCCGCGCGGGGGGCGGACGACGATGGTCATCGCTTCCCCATCCTCGGAGACGGTCTCCTCGCGCAGGTTCAGCGCGTCGATGCGACGCGACAGGAAACCGCCCATCCCGCTCGATGCGCGACGACGAAAGCCGATGCTCGCGCCGATTCGCGGGCGCGTGTCGACCCGCCGCGAGAGGCCCCGCGTCGCGGCGTCCGGGGAAGTGACGCCCGAGAACACGGGGAAGTCGCAGCGACGGTTTCGGTCGCTTTTACGGGAGGCGAGCGGATCAGGGGATTCCGGAACACGCGATCGACGGATCGAGGATTTCCAGACCCGGGGGGCGAAATGTGCCAGCTGGTGGCGCGTCTCGCGCGCGCGGATCGCCAGTCGTTGCCGCGCGAGAGATCATGTTCGACGCGGTGAAGGTGGACCTGAGCGCGGCGGCGAACCGCGCCGCGCACGCCAAGGCCGACGGCGTCGTCGTCCACGACACGGATGGTGGCGACGCGGGACGCGAAGGCGGCGGCGCCACGTCCGGCGCGCGCTCCAGCCTTCAGCGTCGGCAGATGCTCGAGAAGCAGTCCCACCTCGTGCGCAAGGTGAACGTCCAGCGGATGTTGGCGCACACCAGCGGCGGGACGCTGTGGCAGATCGCCGCCGGGTTCCTCGTGGTCATCCTGGTTTCCTTCATGTTCACGGGCGGCAAGGGCACCGGCGGTCGCCGCGGGTGGGACAACGCCGCGAGTCTTCCGTACAACCAGCTGGATGACGGCGAGATCGGCGCCGCTTGGACGACGCAGCGGTTGTGTCGTCACTTCAACGCGCCGACGCCGAGCCGCGTTCGGTTCGCGTTCGGGGTGGACTCGCCGAAAAAGCTGACCGGCGTGGCGCAAGCGTGGCGTCGCGTGGACGTCGTGCAGGTGGACGTGGGGTTTCGGCTCCACGAGGACGCGCCTCCCGCGGAGGCGTCCGGCTGGCGCGCCAGAGCCGAGCGCGCGTTCGACGCCGTCGCCGGCCGATCGACGCTCGGCGCGCCCGCGATCGTGAAAGACGCCTCGCCGTACACCGCGCGGACGAGCGCGTTCGCGTTCGACGACATGCTGCATCGGTTTTACGAAGCGCAGCTGGACAGCCACCAGCCGGTCGGGCGCGAACAAGGCTTGATGGTGACCTTCGTGGACCCGCGCGCCGTCGAGCCCGGATTGCGCGCGATACGATTCGCCACGCGGCTGGGAAGGCTGCCCGGTCCGCTCATTGTGGACGGCGAGATTTTGCCGGGACCGGGGGGCTTCCTGCCTCAGCTCGGGAGCGTGTTCGCGCGGCCCCCCGCGCACGACGCCGCGCACGAGAAGATGGCCGAGCACGACGAGTCCGACCACCACCTGTTCGTGCCCCCGGTTCCCGCGGACGCGGACGAAAACGCGCTCGCGTCGCGCCGCTCGCGGACGTTCGACTTCGACCCGCGGTTCGACTTCGTGGAGAAGGTCAAGAAGTTCGCGCCCGGCTGCGTGTTGTCCGTGCGCTGGTCCGCGCACGGCGGGTGCGTGGACGGCGCGGTGGCCTCGCGCGCGCGCGAGGCGTACGCCAAGTGGTACGACGGCGAGCCCTTCGACTGGGACTGGGCGGAGGCGGAGCGGGCGGTGTCCGCGCGCGCCGAGTCGGCGGCGGCGGCGGCGCACATGTTCGCCGGGCTCGCGTCGAGCGTCGCCGAGGCGTTCGCCGGGTCGATCCCGACCGGGAAGAAGCGGCGCGCGTTGCTCGAGCGGGGAGAGCGGGATGACGCCGCGAAGGGAGACGAGGACGGTTCCGACTCGGACGACGCGTCGGACTCGGACTCGGACTCCGAATCCGACGCCGACCCGCGCCCGCCGGCTTCCCTCCCCCCCCCCGCGACGCGGGACACGGCCGTGAACGCGTTCGCGTTCGACGCGAACACCGCGGCGCTGCGCAACGAGGCGGAGGGTTTCGTCGGCGCCGCGCCCGTGTACGACGAGAGCATGATGGACGACGCGTACTGGCTGTTGCGCAACGCGACTTGGCGCGGGGACGTCGTCTTCGGGTTCCAGACGTGCGTTTTGGCGGGCCCCGATCCGGACGGCGACGCGAGCGACGCGTACCCGTACAAGAAGCTTTTACAGCAGAAGCTCGGGTGGACCGCCATGTTGCTGGGCGACGCGGACGACGACGCGCTCTTGTTCGCGCGCGGCGCGCTCGGGAAGGAGACCGGTTCCGAGACGCGAGGCACGAACCGCGGCGCGCCGGAGGCGGCGACGACGTTCGTCGGCAAAGTGCGCCGCTTCGCGCGCGAGGAGACAGTCGGCGGCGCCGCGACGTCGTCCACGAGCCCGCCCCTGCGCCCGACGCAGGTGCTGACGCCCACGCGGCTGGCGCAGAGGCTCCGAGAGGCGGAGGGCGGCGAGGGCGGCGAGGACGGCGAACTCTGAGCGACGTCGCGAGGATGAGATGACGTGGACGAAGGAAAGGCTTCTTCGACGAAGACGCGCGCGCGGATGTGTCGTTCGCGCCGCGCGAAGCCTGGTGTTCTCGATGTACAATCCGATCGCCGCGTGTCCAGAGGCACACGGACGGGTTCGAAGCAAGCTAGTACGCGCGTTCTTGCGCGGCGCCGAGCGCGGCGAGCACGAAATCCTCGGGCACCTTCTCCCGCTCCTCTCCCATCCCAGCCTCGAAGGACACCTCCGCCTCCTGCGCCTCGACGTACTCGGGCTCGCCGGGCAGCGGCACGTCCTCGCCGGAGGCGTCGAAGCCGTTCACGGCGTCCGCGGGCGCCGCGGGGCCGTACGGGTCCGCGGGGTTCGTCTTGTCGTGCACGTCGAAGTCGGGCTCCGCGCGCGGCGAGTTGAACGGGACGTTCGTCGCGCCGGAAGCGATGTCCGCCATGATGTCGCCGGTGACCACCGCGGGGGGCGGGGGGGAGGCCGTCGCGGGCGCGGGCGCCTCAGGCTCGGGGGTGAAGTCGGGCTCGGGTTTCGACACGGGCCCGACCGCGGGTTGGTCGCTGTAGATCCAGCACACGTACCCCGCGAGCGCGAACGTGAGGAGGAAGATCGCCGCCGTGGGGCTCGTCCACGGGTTCTGCTTCGTGCCCGCGGTGTGTTCGACGACGGGTGTTACGCCTTTTTTCGTCGTGAACGCCGCAGCCTCGACGTCCGGGGCGTCGCCCTGCGCGCCCCCCGCGCCGTACGTCGTCTCTTTCTTGACGCCCTTGGACCCCATCGTCACGAACGTGCGTGACGTGGGCCGCGTGACCGGTTGTGGCCGCGTGCGCTTCTCCCGGACTCGCGCGTGCCAGAGAGGATTTCAGTTTCGAAAACAAAGCTAAAATTTCGCGTTCGACACTTCTCGGGGACGACTTTTTGACCGACTCGATTTCATGGGCCGATCGGCGCGACCGAGAAGTCTCCGCGAAGGAGGAGGTGTTTTCGGCGCTTTCGAGACCTTCGCCCTACTCTCGACCGCACCGGGCTCCCTCGCGCGGTACAGCATGCAGGGTTTCGACGCCGTCCGCGCGGCGCTCAACCCGTTCTCGCTCGCGCAGCGGCGCAAAGTCCCCGCGGGACACGGGCGCGGGCGACAGATCGTCTTCGCCGTGGACTCGAGCAGTTTCAGGTTGGCGCACCACCACCGCGTCTTCGCGTGTCGTTGCTTTCCACGCCGAGCGCTTTTGACCCTGGCCCCTTCCCCGCGCGCGCAGCGAGCACGCCGTTCGTTTCGGCCTCGACCACGTCGCGCGCGCCAACGACTCGGTGTCGTTCGCGTGCGTGTACAAGAAAGCCAACCTGCAACCCCCCGAGCTGGGTCCGTTCGTGGACGGCGTCCCCGTCTCAACCGAGCGCGACGAGCAGGTGAGAAGAGAAGCGGAGAGAAAGGACAAGGCGAGGTGCGAGTCCTCGTGCGCTCGGTTCGTCGCGGATGCCAAAGCCGCGGGCGTGGCCGCTTCGTCCGCGGAGATTCTGAGCTGCGGCGCGAGCGGCGGCGGCGGATCCGTCGCGGACGTCCTCGAGCAGTACGCCAAGTCGACGCGCGCGGACGTGTTGGTTGTCGGGAGCCGCGGCGTCGGGACGCGAGGGTCGCTTCTCGGGCTCGTGGGCCTCGGCTCGGTGTCCGAGCACCTCGTGAGGCACGCGGAGGCGAACGTGTTGGTCGTGAAGCGACGAGCGAGCGGCGCGGACGACGCGAAAAGCGGCGACGCGAAAGACAAAAACGGAACCGACGCGAGACGCGTCGGGACGAAGACGACTTCCTCGCCCGACGACGAAGACGACTTCCTCGGCCCGCCCGAGCAGGGCTTCGCCAAAGGCGCGCGGCGATGAGACGCGCGAGGCGAGAAAATACAGGCGGGACGTGTCTTCTCGCGACGACGCGTGCGCGCGACGCGCGAAGAAGAAGGGCGCGGCCCACAGACCGCGCCGCGACCTGGTGACGATACAGACCTCCGAGCGCCCTTTCGATCGAAATGGCGGCTTTCGCGAACTCGGGGCGCGAAGAATGAAGAAGACGCGTTTCGCCGCTACCGCTCGCGCGCCGCCCGCCTCGCCGCCTCGACGCGCGCCCTGAGCGCGTCCGCGGACCCCGCGCGGACGGTCGCCCCGCCCCGCCCGGCGCCGACCGCGCCGCGCCGCATCGCGAGCGCGGCGCGCGCCGCGGTCGACGCCGAGGCGACGGACGCGAGTCGCGTCGCGACGGCGGGGTTCCCGTCGACAAAAGCATCCGGGCCCGGCGTTTTCGTCGGCGCGCGCGCGTTCGCGGCGCTCTCGGACGGCTCTTTTCGCGCGGCGCTCCGCGCGGGCGCGTTCGGTGCCGGCGCGGCCGTCCGCGCGGACCCGCTCGCGCGCTGTCTCTGCGCGCGCGTCTCGAAAAAGTCCTCGTCCGACGGAACGCGCGCCGATCCCGAAACGAGAAAGCCGGTTTCGCGCGCCGCCGCCGCCGCGCCCGCCCACGACGCTCGCACGAAGTCCGCCTCCGCGCGCGTCTTCGCGCGCGTCGCGTGGAAGACGCCCGCGACACCCGGTTTTTCGTCGCTGCCCTCCTCGTCCGATCGGTTCCGGTCGAAATCGAGCGGTCTCCCGACGCGGCGCCCGGCGAGGCGACCGCGCGCGCCTCCGCGCGGCGCGCCGCCTCGGAAACCGTCCTCACCGAAAACCTCCTCCCTTCGGCGAGCGCGGTTCTCGACGTCGCCGAACGCGTCGTCCTCGCTCCCCGGCTCGGACGAGTCGTTCGAGCCGTTCGAGCTCGGTCGTCCAGAAGAACGGTCTCGCGAAGGTCTACCAGCCCCCGAGAGAGTTTTCTCGGCTTCGTCCGACGCGGGTATACTAAGGACGAGCGCCGCCGGAATCGCGTCGGACGCCGCCGAAACCGCCGAGACGCCGCCTTTTTCGTCGCTCGCCTTTTTTTTTTCCTCTTCGCGCGAATCGCGACGTTCGTCGTCGTCGCTCACGTCGATCTCGTCTCCAGCCTCCACCGCCACCCGCATCGCCGAAAACGCGCGTGGCAGCGCGACCGCGTCTCCTTTGTCACGCGTCCCGCCGCGGAGATTCGCGCGTTCTTTTTCCTTTTCGGCGGCGGCGACGGCGTCGCGTTCGCGCTTTCGAAGCGCCGCTTCGCGCTTCTCTCGCGCCTCCGCCTCGTCGTCGGCGCGCCGCGCCTCCAGCATCGCGTCGTCCGCGGCGCGCATGTTCTTCAGCGTCCGCTCGGACGGGCGGTGCGCGTGGTGCTCCCTGGACAGAAACCTGCCGAGCATCCAGAGGCTCGCGATGACGGCCGCGACGCCGGACGCGACGAACGCGAGGGACGCGCGGTCGACGCCGTCGTCTCCGTCGTCGAGAACGGCGACCAACGCGGACGCGTCCGAAGACGCGTTGGTCTCGCTCGGCGCGACGCGAGACGGGGGCGGCGGCGCGAACCCCACCCCGGGCGGCGGAGGCTCGAACCCGGCGCGTGCCACCAGCCCCGCGCCCTCCGCGCGGTACGAAAACCCCTCCGGCGGGCCGAGCTCCGCGCCGGTGATCTCGGCGTCCGCCGCGTCGTTCAGCAAAGCGCCGTCCGGGCCGTAGTAGTCCGCGTATATGGCGAAGGGCTCCAGGTAGACGGCGCCCCGCGCGCCGACGTACGCGTCCCGGGACGCCTCCTCGCGCGCGGTCACGCGGTCATCGAACGTGCAGTAGCGAATCGTGAGGCTCGCGGCGTCACCCGCGACGCCGCCCCCCAAGCCCCCCGCCGCGCAGTTCTCGAACGAGCACCGCCGAAACTCCGCGAAGCCCGACGACGCGAACGCCGCCCCGCCGTCGTCCGCGGCGACCGAGTTCAAAAACGCGCACTCGTTGAACAGCGCCCTCCCGCCCGCCACGACCACCGACCCGCCCGCGCTGGTGCCGTCCGCGGTCGCGGTGCAGTTCTCGAACGCCACGCGCGTCGCGTCGAAAGCGCCGAAAGAGTACACGGCGCCGCCGTCGGAGGACGGCGGCGTCGCGCGCGTCGCTGCGCCGTTGCGCAGGATGACGTTTTCCAGGCGCAGCGACCCGACCGCGCCGACCACGACGTGCCTGGTCGAGCCCCGCGCGTCCAGCACGCAGGCGTCCGTCCCCGAGCTCCCGCACGCGCCCCGGATGGCGATCGTCTTCTCGACGGGGGGGAGGGACTCGCCGTCGGCGAGCGCGACGTCCGCGACGAGCGTCACGACGCGGCGGTCGACGTCGTCGCGCATGTATCCCACCAGCGCCGCCAGGTCGGACGCGGTCACCGCCGCCGCGGCGTCGGGGGCGGCCGCCGCGGCGGACGCGTCCGGCGTCTGCGCCAGCGCGCGGCGCGGCGACACCCGCGCGGAGAAGAACGCGAGGTCGCCCGCGGCCTTTGCCGACGTCTCGAGCGCGCGACGACCGTCGCGTTTCGCGGAACCGACGTCTCGTCGAGTCGGTGTCGCGTCGTGCGCCTCCCGCGACGAGCACGTCGGGAGCAGACACAGCGCCACGAACGCGGCGGCGGCGAGGCCCGGCGGTCCGCCGGGCGCCGGGCGCCTCGAACGCGAGCCCATCGCCGCGAAGGTCCCGACGCGCCGCGCCGCGCTGTGGTGGGAGACCGAGGAGACATCGGTGATGAACCCTTCGGTCGGAACGAGAAAAAACGGCTCGAAAAATCCGGCGCGTTTTTCGTGGAGAGAGATTCCTCGCGCCTCATCAGGCCCTCGGCGCGACACAACGATGGGCGGCGGCTACGTCCCGCCGCACCTGCGCGGAGGCCGCGGCGCGAGCTCGTCGGCGTCGGCGAGAGCGCGGGTCGGCGGGAACGCGCGCGGCGGCGACACGGGTGCCGTCAGCGCCGAGGCGGTGGTCGCCGCCGCGCTCTCCAGCCGAGACGCGGCGGAGAGGAAGTTGTCTCGCGACGGCGCGGTCGCCGCGGCGTCGACGCGCGATGCGCTGACGGAGGTATCGCGCGCGATTCGCAGCGCGCTGGAGGACGCGACGGGGGACTCGCGGGCGTACTGGACGGCGAACCCGGACAAGAGGCTCGACGCGATCCTGGCGTTGGCGGAGTGTCTGTCCGCGACCGCGTCGGCGACGCTCGTCGCCGCCCGCGTCGGCCCGCTGGTCCCCTCCCTGCTCGCCGCCGAGGCCGAGGCGAGCCGCGCGGCCGTGGCGCTGTACAACGAGTCCGTGGAGGTGTTCGAGGGCGTGCTCACCATGCGCGAGCGGCACGTCAGCGCGCAGAAGGCGCTCGCGGCGAGGCGCGACAGGAGCGAATTCGGCGCGAGAGACGGCCCGAACGAAACCCGCGACGACGACGACGAAAACGTTCCCGCCGTCTCGCTCCGCCTCGCCGACGTCGCGCGCGCGTCCCTGGCGAACGCGCTGGCGGCGATCGGCGACGTGCTCGCCGGCAACGACGCGCACGCGCACGCGCTGCCGGTGCTGGTGCGCGCCGAGCGCGTGTACGAGCGCGTCGCGAACGACGCGGTGAGACGCGCCGCCGCCGCGGAGACCAAGCACGAGCGTTCGGTTTCGCGAGAGTCTCGAGAGTCTCGAGAGTCTCGAGAGTCGCGGGACGCGGCGCAGAGCCGCGCGCGCGCATCCGCGGCGTGCCTGGACGCGCTGTGGAACCTGGCGGACGCGCGAGGTAAGCTCGCGGAGTGCCACGCGGCGCTCGGGTCGTTCGACGCCGCCGCCGCCGCGCGCGGCGCCGCCTTCGCCGCCTTCGAAAGCGCCGTGTCGCGCGCCGACTCGAACGCGGGAGATGACCTCGGCGGCGCGGTATACGACTGGGGGTGCGTGCTGGTGGCGCACGCGCAGACCGAGCTCGAGCGCGCGCGGTGCGCGGCCACGCAGTGGCGCGCGCGCGACGGCGCGAGCGCCTGCGCGGACGCCGCGTGGGGCTTGGCGGAGCGCGAGGCGCGCGCGCGCGACGTCGACGACGCCTTCGCCGCCGCCGAATCGATCGCGCGCGCCGCCGAGGCGAAACTCGAGCGCGCCGCCGAGTTCACCCCCGGCGACGCCGCGCCTTTGGTCGCGCGGGGCGAGGCGATGCAGACGCGCGCGGAGGTTTTGAAAAGACGACGCGCTTTTCTCGTCTTCTTTTACGGTGGGGAGGCTGGTGAAGCGGAAGAGCCTTTATCTGACGCAACAAACGCGTCTTTTGGTGGTTTCGCGAAACTATCGGACGACGGGATCGCGACGTCGCGTCTAGCGTGCGACGCGGCGGGGGGCGCGTTCGGGGCGGCGTTGGCGATTGACGCGAAGCACTTCGACGCGACGGTCGGCGCGGCCGAGTGTCGCGTGGAGATCGGGAAGACGCTCGCGGCGCGCTCGCGCCCGGACATCGCCGCCGCGCACGCCGAGTTCCGAGCCGGGTGGGCCCTGTACCGAGCCGCGCTCGAGCTCGCCGGCGCGGGTGGCGCGGGCAACGGCGCGCACGTCTCGGGGTCCGATCCCGGATCGGCGCGGGACCGCCTGAACGTCGCGTATGCCGCGGCGTGCGCGGCGCACCTCGCGGGCGAGAGCGAGACGTGCGGCGAGATTCTCGCGAACGTGCTGCGGTGTGGCGGGTGTACGCCGACGGCCATCGCCGCGGACGAGGACTTGGCGGGTCTCAAACCGGGGCTTTGGGGGGGGTAGTTAGTTCGGGGGAGAGGCTTCGGACGGACGAGCGCGACGAGCGCGACGCGGGACGTTCGCGGGGTTTGCGAATGTGTGCGAATATTTTAAGAGACGTCACGTTTTCCTCCGTTTCCTCACCTCTCTCGTGAACTTACTTCTGAGTGGATCGGAGATGTGCTTTTCGATTTTCGAGTTTTCACGACTGCGCGTCCGTGCGGAAATCCACATTCATTCACCCGCGCCTGAACGCGCGGCTGGCGAATCGCGCGTCGCGTCTCGACTAGCGGAAAAGCGAGTACGGGGACGACGACACGCGGCGGCGGCCGCAAAGTCCGACGCGCCGGGAGTCGCCGCGTTCGGTGAGGTTCGGGACGGGGACTCGCGGGTGTGCGGTCTTCGAGGTGGTCCGTTCGTCGAGGGGACCGCGGGATCGGATCCAGCCTCCGACGAAGCTCCGGGTCTACACGCCGCCGGGTGCCGAGACGGCGCGGCCGCGGCCTCGAACGTACCGAGAAATCGTCTCCCGCGGGTGACGTCTCGCGCGGTCGGGGCTCGGGACAAAGGGGGGCGGCTCGACGCGCCGCTGGGAAGTCGCGCTCGGTAGTCGTCGCTCGAGCGCGTCGTCGCCGCGTCGCGAACGCCCTCCGCGGTCGCCACGACCGCCGCGACGCGCGGGTCCCGACCGCGTCGGCACGCGCGATGGGCGCGGCGTGGGAGGGATGGTTCACCGTGGCGGTGGTGGTCGGCGCGTTCGCGTGTTTGCTGCGGGACGTCGTCCAGCCCGACCACGTGATGATCGGCGCTCTGACGATCCTCATGGCCGCGGGGGTGGTCTCCGTGGAGGAGGGCCTCGCCGGGTTCAGCAACGAGGGTCTGTTGACCGTCGCGACGCTGTTCGTCGTCGCCGCCGGGATCAGCGCCACCGGCGGGTTGGACTGGTACATGAGTAAGCTGCTCGGTAAACCGAGAACCATCGCGGGGGCGCAGATGCGCCTGATGGTGCCCATCGCGCTCGTGTCTGGTTTCCTGAACAACACCCCGGTCGTGGCGGTCATGATCCCCATCGTCCAGAGGTGGGCGGAGAACATCCGCATCCCGAAAGAGCAGGTGATGATCCCGCTGTCCTTCGCCAGCATCTTGGGCGGCACGTGCACGCTCATCGGCACGAGCACCAACCTCGTCGTGCTCGGCATGCTCCAGCAGTGGCGCGGCGCGGACGGCACGAGCACGACAACGCCCAAGATGGGCCTCTTCGACCTCGGGCTCTACGGCATACCGTGCGCGCTCACGGGCATGACCTACATGCTCCTCGCGTCGCGCGCGCTGCTCCCGAAGGGGCGCGTCGGCGGCGGCGCGGGTCCAAGCGGCGCGGCGGGTCGCGGCGGGGAGAGCCTGTCCGGCGGCGTTTCCGAGGACCTCATCGTCAAAGCGCGGCTTCAGCCGTGGTCCGCGGCGGTCGGTAAAACAGTGGGCGCCTCCGGTTTGCGCGGTTTGCCCGGTTTGTACCTCGTGTCCGTGCGTCGTGACGACGCCCTGATGCGCGCCGTGGGGCCGGACTTTGTGCTGGCGCAGGGCGACGTCCTGCTCTTCACCGGGATGGTCGAGAGCCTGGGCCGCGTCTGCGCCGAGCACGGGCTCGAGGCGGTCACCGCGGAGCACGACTCGGACGGGAGCAGCGGCGACGAGAACGAGGCGGACGAGGAGGCGGACGAGGCGGAGAGGAGCGGCGACGAGGCAGATCCGAGCTCGGATCGCGAAACCGACCGAGCGTCTCTCTCCGGAGACGTTTCCCTGGACGCCGCCGAGCGCGGCGACGGTTTTTCGGGAAACGCGCGCGACGGCGCGCGTCCTGACGTCTCCCACCTGAAGCGCGTCTCGAAGCCGGCGCGCGATGTGAGCTCCGGCGGCGGCGACTTGAACGTGCCCGCGCCCGTGCCGGAGATGTCCGAGCTTCGCGAGATTCAGATGATGGCGCGGAGCCAGGCCATCGGCGGCGGCGCGGACGGGGGGCCGCGCGTCGTTTGGTCGTCGGGTCGGAAAACCGGCTCGTCGCGAAAACCGGCTCGATCGAACGGCGAGAGTCACAGTTTCAAATCCGACCGAAACACCTCGGAAGGGGGCGAGACGAGCGCGACTTCCGGCGGCGAGAGCGAGGGCTTCGACGCGCGAAGCGGCTCCGCGCGGCGCGCGTGGAGCGACGGCGACGGCGAGTCGGACGCCGCGACCGATTCGGTCTCCCCTCCCGAAGCCTCTTCTCTCGTCTCCGCGCCTGATCCCGCGTCGGGCGTGGCCGACCCCGCGAACGGCTCGACGAGGCTCCGAAAGTCGCTGGACGTGCGGCGCGCGGCGAGCGACGCCGCGGTCGGCGGCGAGACGCGGCGGCGAGCGCGGCGGCGGCGCCCCTCGGACGCCGCCGCCGAGTTCGCGTCGGCGGTGGCGGTCGACCCGGGCGAGCGCCGCGCGCTGCGGCTGTACGACCGCCGGCGGCGCGACTCGTCGCGCCGGCGCGCGCGGAACGAGGAGATGGCGCGCGACGCCGCGATGAAGGCGCTCGGTCCGCCGCGGGTCACGGTTGAGCCGGACCCCGAAGCGCGCGACGGCTTTTCCGACGACGACGACGACGACGCGCGAAAAAGCCGCTCGCTCCGGACCGTGCTGGGGGTTTCAGCGACGGACCGCCCCGGCTTGCTGCACGACATATCGCAAGGTCTGAACCGTCTGCGCGTGCAGCTCCTGCACTGCGAGGCGTCGGTGGTGGCGAACCGCAGCGTCAGCATCTGGCGGCTGCGGTGCATGGACGAGGGCACGACCCGGGAAGAGATTCGCACGGTGATCGACGCGTTGCTCAGCCCGACGAGCGGCTCGCAGGCGAGCAAAGAGAAGGGCCAGAGCGTGTTGCGCGTGCGCGTGCGCGGGGACGGCGCGCTCGTCGGCCGGGCGTCCGCGGACGTCCAGTTCCGCGCCACCTACGGCGCGGCGATCGTCGCGATCCAGCGCGGCGGGCGCGCGCCCGGCGGAAAGCTCGGGCAGGTCAAGCTGCGCGAGGGAGACGTGCTGGTGCTGCAGTGCAACGAGGACTCGCCGCTGCTGGCGGACCCCCCGGCGAAGAGCGACGCGCGGAGAGACGCGGAGGGCGGCGTTTCCGCGGACCGCGCCGACGGCCAGACGGCCGACCGCCGCGGGACCCCGACGAGTGACATGCCGAGCACGCCGCACGGCAGCAAGTCGAGCCTGATGTCGATGGTGGGCATGAAGGATCTCGGGAAGGATCTGCGGGGGTACTCGCTGCGGTCGCGCGGGACCCCGCGGACCCCCCGCGGCCGCGGGGATACGGACGCCGCCGCAGCCGCGGACCCGACCGCGGTGGCGATCGCCGTCCTCTCGGACGACGACGACGCCGGGGATGGCCTTTCGGGGGCGGACTCTCGGACGAGTAAGAGCGGTTCCCGTTCGGGATCCGGCTCGGGATCCGGCTCGCCCGGCGATCGCGCGGCGGAGGACGGGTCGTCCGTCTCGGTGGCCATTCCCGACATCCGCGGGATGTCCCTTCGCGCGCTCGTCGGACGACCGGCGTCGACGACGACGGACTCCGAAGCCGACGCCGCGCTCAGGATCAGGCAGGAGTCCGTTCGCAAGGCGCACGCGGACTTGGAGGTGGTTGGCGCGGACGCGAGCTCCGAGGCGGGCAAAGAGTTCCTCATCGCGGTTCGCGTCGAGCGCCGTTCGCAGTTCATCAAGAAAACCGCGGACGAAGCCGGCTTGAGGCAGTTGCCCGGTTTGTTCCTGGTGTCCATCGAGCGACGACGCGCGTCTTCCGCGACGGGCGCGGCGCGTGACGGCGACACGGGCGACACGGGCGACGAAGGCGACAAAGTCACAGACGCGGCGACGGACTCCGAAGCGCGCGTCGTGAACGCGCGGGAAAAAAGCGACGAGTCGAAATCGCGCGACGAGACGAGGCGTACGCCTTTCGCGGCGCGCGACGACGCGCGGACGCGATCCGGCGGCTCTCCGGACGACTCTCGCGTCGCGGATGGCGAGTCCGTCGCGATCGTCGACCCTTCGGACGACGCGCTACGCGAGGACGACGTGCTTTGGTACGCGGGAAACGCCGGGTCGGTCGCGTCTCTGCGCAAGATCCCGGGCCTCGCGCCGTACTCCGCGGACCAGGTGGACAAGTTATCGGGCGTGAACTCGCAGGAGCGGCGTCTGATCCAGGCGGTGGTGGCGAAAACCGGCCCGCTCGTCGGCAAGAGCATCCGCGAGATGAAGTTCCGCACGCGGTACAACGCCGTGGTGTTGGCGGTGCACCGCGAGGGCGCGCGCGTGCACGCGCGCATAGGAGACGTCATCCTGCATCCCGGGGACGTGTTACTGCTCGACGCAGGACCCGATTTCCACCGCGAAGCGGGCCACTCGGGTTCAGGCTTCGCGCTGGTGAGCGTCCTGGAAGACAGCGCGCCGCCGCGCCTGCGTCTGCTCGCGCCGGTGCTGGTCATCGCCGTCGCGATGATCGCGGTGTACACCGCCGGCGTGACCGAGCTGCTGGTCGCCGCCGTGTTCGCGGCGGCCATCATGATCGCGTGCGGCGCGCTGAGCGAGCAGGAGGCGAGGGACGCGATCAAGTGGGACGTCATCGTGACCATCGCGGCGGCGTTCGGCATGTCCAAAGCGCTGCAAAACTCGGGCGTGGCCGGGATCGTCGCCAAGCGGCTGGTGCGTCTGGCGGAGATCTCCGGCACCGGCCGCGTCGGGTTGCTCGTCGCCGTGTACGTCGCGACGTTCGTCATCAGCAACGTCGTCACGAACAACGCGGCGGCGGCGCTGATGTTCCCCATCGCCGCGGAGGCGGCGGAGGAAGCGGGCGAGACGCTTCGCGCCATCTCGTTTCTCGTCATGCTCGCGGCGTCGGCGTCCTTCATGAGCCCCTTCGGGTACCAGACGAACCTGATGGTGTACGGGCCGGGCGGGTACGTGTTTGCCGATTTTTTACGATTCGGCGTCCCGATGCAGGTGGTGCAGATGGTCGTCTCCGTGGCGGTCATCGCCCTAGGCTCAGCTCTGTGGTGGGTCAGCTGGGCCGTCGCCGCCGTCGCGTTCGGCGCCGCGTGCGCGTTTATGATGTGGGAGCAATCGCCCGCCGAGGCGGCGCGCGCGTGCTTGGGCGCCGTCGCGGCGCGCGCGCGCGCGGCGACGAGAACGGGCGGGCGGTCGCGACGCACCGCAGAGCTGGAGACGCGCGTGTGACGGACATCGAGGGCGCGCGCGCGACTCTCGTATGCGTAGTCTACAGTCGGTCTTTCGTTACTAGTACTACACAGTCGTTTTTACAGTCTCGCCCGTCGTGATCCAATGATTCGATGCGATCGAGAAAAAGCGCAAGCCTCCTGAGCGAAAAATCGCGCCAATCGCGCCTCTCGGCTGACGTGGAAAGAGCCGATTCCACGTCAAAGCCACGACGAGCGAGCGCGCCGGCGTCGCGGCGCCGCGTCGAGCGCGACGCGTCCACGAGCGCGTCAGGTGGCGTTCGAGCGGCTCGTCCGAATCGTGAACGTGGTCTGTTGCTTTTCGTTCTCGAGGCCTGCGTGCGAGCGCGGAGGAGACGCGGCGAGACGCGCGCGACATCCGAAAGGTCAGAAGGCGTCATGTCGTTCGTTATTTCGTCGCTTTCGCGCGATTCTTTTGGAGAGGCGGTGGTCGGAGGCGCGCGCGCGCGGAGCGGTCGAGGCGCGAGGCGCGGAAAAAAACGCGCCGTCCACAGCCAGACGCACGTCTCTGCTCGTCGCAGGAAAAACATCGTCGAGGTGGGCCTCACAGCCCGAACGTACCTGCCGCCGAGGCGACGTCGCGGATGGGCGACGTGCCCGTGTTGTTGGTATACGCGAATCCGAAGGCGAAGCCACCGCCGAGGCACGCCTTGGCGAGCACGTTGTGATTCCGCACGAGCAGGTTGCCGACGGTCATTTCAAGTCGCGGCGGGTCGATGGATGGCACGCGAAGCAGTCCGAGCGCTCGAACGAGAGCTCCTGACGTCGACGCGCGTGCCGCCGGTGCACGGAGGTCTCAGGTTAGTTCGGATACGCTCGCCGGAAAAGTGTCGCAAAAAGATCTTCCCGCGTTGTTTTTCTTGGTTTCAACCGAGACCGGACTCGGTCAAATCATGCGCGCTTCGACCGATCAAATCCGGTGAAATCGCGTCCCGCTCACCGAATCCGAATCCAGTCTCATCCGACTGGCCGCTTCGCGGCCATCGCTCGCGTCGCGTGAAAAATGCGTTCTGGTGTTACATCGCGCCGTCTCGTCCGCACAAGCGTCCGCGCTCTCTTCGACGGACCCGCGTGGACGAACGCGGCGAGGCGAGCGACACACACGAGATGACATCCTCGCGCACGCACGCCCCCGGCGCGGAGGGCGCGCCTCTGCTCGCGAGCGACCGCGAGTCGACGCACGTGAAACCTCCTCTGGGACGCGCCGACCGCGATCGTGTCTCCTCCGCTCGGGTCGTCGGCGGCGTCGCGATCGCGCTGCTCGTCGCGTGCGTCGGCGCTTTCGGGAGCATCGCGGTCGCCGCGCGCGCGAGCGGCGCGGCAGGCGCCGTGGTCACGTCCCCCTCCGCGCTGGGCTCCGTCTCGTCGCAGGACTCTGCGGTGGATCCGAAGGAAGCCTCCGGCGCGCGACCCATGTCCGCGTACGGCACGATCGACGAGCACTCGCCCGTGATGCGGGACCTCGCGGCCGGCGAGGACCCGGTCGAGCGCGCCGCCTCGGCGTTCCTGGCGGACGCGACGCTGGGCGAGCGGGAGGAGCGAGACCCGGCGCGCGACGACGACGACGCCTCTCGGAACGCCGAAAACGACGCGCCCCGCGATCCTCAGCCTGAGCCCCGCGATCCTCAGCCGCGGACGCCGTCGTCCCCCGCTTCGGCCGTGCAGGCGGACGTGGACGACCAGATCGAGGTCGAGATGCGTCGTCTGGACCGAGCCGCGCGCGCGATGGACGACGAGCGCGCGATGGCGCGTCGCGCGCGCGCGGACGGCGCCGCCGCCGCCGACGCCGAGACAACAACCAGACTCGGAAGCCGCTCGAGTCGCGCCGCGGAGAAGATTCAGAAAACCGACGCGCGCGCCTCCTCCCCCTCCCCCGCGAAAGACGGAGACGTCGCGCGATCCGCGAAGAAACACCGACGAAGCAGCACGTCGTCGAAGTCGGCGGACGCGGTTGTCGCGGCGAACACGGAGGATGCCGCGCCGAACGCGGAGGATGCGACGAAGTCGGCGGACGCGGCGCGCGCGATGGACGCGCAACCGGTTGTGTCGGAGGTGAAGGACGGGTACGCTCGCGCTGTCGACGCCGCGCTCGCGTCCGGGTCCTCGCGAAGCGCGGAACCCGCGTCGAGCGTCCCGGAACCCCTGAGCGCGCTGAACGTGCTCGAGGCGTCGGCGACGACCGTCGCCGACGGCTCCGCCGCCGAAACGCGCGGAGTAGGAGTCGTCCGCGACGCGGCGCCCTTCGCCGCCGCGGCCGCCTGCGACTTCGCGCGGTGCGACGCCGCCGCCGGGCCGCAGGTGGTGGACGAGACCTGCGTCTCGCTCGGCGGGCTCGGGTGCATCGGGAAGACCGGCTGCCGCTTCTGCAAGGCGGGCGGGGTCGGCGAGCCGGGGCTCGCGAACTGCCCCCCGTGCGTCTGCCAGGCGATGGGCGTGGGCGGGTGCGCGAGCGGCGGCGGCGTCGCTTCTTCGTACGGCGCCATCGGCGCGGCGGAAAAAACGGCGACGACCGATGTACCGTACGCGAACGATTTCGACGGCGGCGTCCCCGTGGACGACGTCGCGACGCGCGTGGTCGCGGCGCCGGCGGCGCTCACCACGGAGGGCGCGACGCGCGCTTCGCCGGAGGCGCTCGCGCTCCCCGAAGAGACGCAGACGCCGGCGCCCACGGAGACCTCGCGGACGCCGTTTTCGGTGGACGGCGTGGCGTGGCTCCTGACGCCGTTCGGGTACCTGGAGTCGTGCGAGTCTCGGTGCGCGCGCGCGAAGATGCGCTGCGACGACACAAAGTTCCCGACGACGTTCCAGGACTTTGTCTCGGTGGTGGGCGCGACCACCCCGGAGGCGGGGCGAGACGACGTGTGCGTGTCCGTTTTGGAGACGGACCCCAGCCGGCACTGCGTGTTCCCACTGTACGCTTTGAGCGGGCGGTGCTACCAGCAGCCCGCGCGCGCGCCCTCGTGCGTCACCGCAGAGGATGCGCACGCGGACTGCCAGCACTTCTGCCCGTGCGTCGCGTGAAGAGGGGGGCGATGATTGGCGGACGGGAGACTCTGTGAGGCGCGCTCCGGTGTTTTTTGTTCCTCACAAGTTTGCACAGACAGTTCTATTTATGATACTGGTCACCGTACACCGCGTTGACGACGCGCAAAATCGCGAATCGCAAAAAATCCCCGATCGCCGCGTTCGCTTTCGAGGAAGTTTGTGACTGCGAGCCACGCAGCCACGAAAAACGCGGGTGCTGACTCGATGTTCGCCGCCGTCACCTTTTTCGTGCACGACGCGGCTTCACAACGACACGCGCACGGAACTCGCGCGCGGGTGCCGCCTCCGCTGCCCGACAACATGTCCGCGCTCGCGCGCACGACCGCCTCTGCGCTCCGCGCGCCGCGCCTCGCCGGGGCGCTTCGCTGCGGCAAAAGGTGCGCGGCGATCGAGTCGGAACATCGGCTCCCCGATGGTCTTTTCGGGCGGGCGAGAATATTTTACGTCCCGAAGCGACGCGCGACACGTCGACGGGGGCACAAAGCGACACGCGATCGCATCGCGCCCGCGGAGTCGCACGACGCGCGCGCGCGCGCGAGTCCGATCTCTGTCGCCGCGCGGGCGCCTCCGCTTCGTCTCTCCGCGCCCAACGCGCCACGAGTCGAATTTGCCCTCGCCGCGGCTCCACGCGTTTTCAGTGTTCGTTGGTCTCTTCGCGAGCGGAAGGGATTTTTTTTCGCGACGCGACGTTTTTCGTCTCGAGGCGAGCGCGGAGTCTGACCGCGCGCGACCAAACTCGTGTTACTCGCGTCCTCGTTCTCTTCCGCGAACGCGCGATCGGTCAGATGCTCGGCGACGCGCCCGCCTTCTCGCTTCCGACCCCCCGCGGCGACCGCGTCCATGGAGGAGGTAATGCAGGGCTCCGACCAAGGCATGCCCGTGGTGCTCATCGACAACACCGCCGATCCCCTGGCGACGGTGGTGACGGTTTCTTTCGGCGACGTCTTGGGGCAGCTGCTGGACACGTGCGAGGCTCTGCGCCGACTCGGCTTGAACATCAACCGCGCGGACGTCACCGAGGGCTCGCCCGCGAACCGCTTCTACATCACCGACGCGGCGACGAGCGAGAAGATTGTCAAGAGCGAGATGATCGAGCAGATCCGCATGACCATCATCAACAACATGCTCACCTACCACCCCGAGGCGGCGGACTTTTTGGTCGAGGGGCAGCACATCGACATGCCCGGCGACCACGAGGCGGACGAGAAGATCCTCGGCGCGCGCGTCGAGCCCAAGGTCAAGACGCTGGTGAGCGTGGAGCAGGCGGGGCCGTCGCGGTCGAAGGTGTGCATAACGACGACGGATCGCCCGGGGCTGTTGGTGGACATTGTGCGCACGATGAAGGATCTGTCCTTGAACGTCATCTCCGCCGAGATCGACACCGTGGGCCCCAAGGCGTTCGACATCGTCTACTGCACGTACCAGGGCGCGCCGCTGTCTCCCAGCATGACGGAGCTCGTGCAGAACGCGCTCACCTACTACCTCTGCCGGCGCGAGGTAGAGAGCGCCGAGAGCTACTGAGCTCGCGGTGAAAAGATGGACAGACGCGAAGAAACCGTCGAGCGTCGCTTTCGCTCGCCGAGGCCAGGCGGCGGGCCTGTATGACGCGGCGTGGAGCGCGAGGCGAAGAGTGATAGATGAGCGAATCGACGGACGACGTCGTGTTCGCGCGTGGTGACGGGGTGGCGAATGCGCGCGGGCGGTCGAAAAGCGTCGCTCTCGTGCGTAATATTCATCCCACTTTCGCCCGACGTCATCACGACGCCCATCGCGGAAATGTTCAACCCTATCTTTCGGGTCTGCGCTTTCCGCGCGCGTCGTTTTCTGCGAACGCGGCCGTGCCTACCCGCCCACGCAGCCTCGTGCGCATACCCGGCACACCGAGAGGCAGCGCGACGCACGAGGCGGTGCGTGATATACCCGCGGAGGGGTTTGTCTTCGGGACATCGCCGGCGCGCGATTCGGTGGGAGGCGTGAGGGCGCGAAGGCGCGATGTTTCTCCTGGCGTCCGCGTCGGGGATCGCCCGTTCGTTCACCACCCTGACCCTCGGAGGGCTCGGAGGGCGCGACGGCTGCGACACGCGAGGCCCCGCGGGGCAGGTGCGTCTGAGGCACGCCACCGTGCCCGCCTCGCCTGGTGTCTTCACGTCGCTGATACATCGGGCCCCCCGCGCGGCGGTGCCGCGCTGGGTCGCCGCGCGCGCCTCGCCGGGCGGCGGGGGCGGGGGCGGAGGCTCGAGCTACGGCGGAAACCTGTCGATGGATTCGTCCCGCGACGATTCCGGCGCGCGGAACGACTACTGGCGCGGGGGCGCGGGCGGGTCCGAGGGGCGGCGGGGCAGGGGGGGCGGTGGTCGCGGGTCGCACGCGCGAGCGGAGGGCGACCGCGGCGCGTCCCCGAGCCGCGGCGCGCGCGGGCGCGGCCGGGGCGACGGAAAATCGAATCACGGCGACGGACGCCGAGGTCCCGACGCTCCTCGCGGCCAGCGCGCGCGCGGCGGGGCCGGGCCCGGCTCCGGCGCGCACGCGGTTCCTGACCGCCGCCACGGCGGCCGCGGCGGGTCCGGCGGACGCGGCGAGTCGCGCGGCGGTCGGAAGAGCGCTCCCGAGCCGGCGTCCCCCGCGGCGGCGGCGCGCAAGAACAAGATGCGGCAACACACCGGGACGCTCTCGTCGTGCGAGAGCTGCGACGCGGTGCTCGAGTACGCCGAGGCGCACGCGCGGACGTTCACCGCCGTGAACTTCTCGACGGCGATCCACAAGCTCGGGAAGCTTAACCGCTCCGCGCGCGGGCGCCGCACGCAACTCGCGGCGCGCCTGGTGGACGACCCGCGCTTCCAGAAGCTGGAGGCGGCGCTGGACGCGTCCCTGGAGCGCTTCGCCGCGCCCGACGCGGCTTCGCACCCGAGCGCGGCGGAGTTCCACGGCGTGTGGGGCGCGCGCGAGGTGTCCTGCGCGCTGTGGGGCTTCGCCAACTGCGGCAGGACCGCGGAGTCGTTCGCGAACGGCGGCGGCGGCGGCGGCGAGGCGCGAGCGGACGGGGTCGGGTCGAGACGCGCCGCCGCGAGAGGTTCGGCGCACTGCCCGAACCTCTTCGCCAACCTGCTCCGCAAAGTCGCCGCCTTCGACGGCGCGGCGTTTTCGTCGCAGAATCTGTCCAACGCGGCGTGGGCGCTGGCGAAGATGCACAGCGGCCCCGGCGCGCTCGCCGCGCCGTCGAGCGGCCACGCGGCGCCCGTCGCCGCGGACGCGGACGGAAACGCGCGCGCGTCCGCCGCGGACGACGAGACCCTGGATGTTCTCGTCGTTCGCGCCACGGACGCGCTGGAGGGCGCGATCCGCGACCGGCTGGCGCGCCCGCCGCGCGGCGACGCGTTCATCCCGCAGGGCGTCTCCAACTCGATGTGGGCGCTCGCGGTGCTGAAGAAACACGAGCTGCAGCGGAACGGCGGGGACGTCTCATCGAGCGACATCGCGGAGAACGGCATCGCGCCCGCGACGGCGCGCGCGTTCTCCGCGTACATCACGTCTCCGGGCGCGGCGGACGGGTTCAAGAGCATGGAGCTCTCGAACGTCATCTGGGCCATCTCGACGATGCGCTGCCGCGTGTCGCGCGAGACGGGCGAGGCGCTCGACGCGGCGGTCGTGCGGGCGTGCGACGACGCGCCGCACATGTTTAGCACGCAGAGCGTCGCCAACATCCTGTGGGCCGCGGGGAACACCCCCGAGCTCGTGCCGCTCTCCACGGAGGCGCTCGACCGCCTGGCCAAGATGACGTACGCGAAGTTCCCGGAGTTCACCACGCAGGGTCTGGCCAACACGCTGTGGGGCTTCGCCGCCGCCAACTACCACCCGGGCGAGGGCCTGTTCAAGGAGATCCGCAGAGCTTGGGTGGAGAAGGGCGACGGCTACTCCGTGATCGAGCTGAACAACATGCTGTGGGCGATGCACACGCTCAAGGCGAGCCCAGGGCGCAAAGTGTTCGCCTCCGTGCACGCGCGCGTCGCCGCGCTGTGCGCGGCGGACGCCGACGCGCCGCGCGGCGAATCTGCCGAGCTCACCTTCAACCACGCCGCCAACTTCATGTACCACATGGCGCAGTACGAGGAGCTCCCCTCGCCGGCGACGATGGTGCGGCTGGAGGAGGCGATGCTGCGCAAGATCGCCGCGCGCGGAGGCGAGACGGTGCGGCGAACAGATGGCGACTCGAGTGATGACGCGTCGTCGGAGGCGAGAGAAAAAGCCTCCGCGCTCCGAACGCGAAGGCGATCGGGTCGGCGCGACGAGCGCGCCGACCCGCGCGAGCCGGGGGAGGGCTGTTTCGTCTCCGCGAGCGCCACGAGACGCGCGGCGGACGCGATCCAGCCGCACCTCGTGAGCAACACACTGTGGGCGTTCAGCGTTTTGCGGTACAAGCCCGGCGCGGCTCTGCTGCGCGCGTTCGACGACCTCGTCGAGGCTCGCGTCGAGGACTACACCGACCAGAGCCTGTCCATGACGGTGTTCGCGTACGCCAACTTGGCGTTCGAGCCCAAGCGCGGGACGCTGGAAAAGCTCCTGCGCGAGTGCGAGACGCGCGTCACCTCCGGCGGGTTCACCGCGCAGGGCCTGGCGAACTCGTTCTGGGGCTGGGCCGTGCTCGGCGCGTCGTCGCCGCGCCTCGTGGCGGCGTACGCGCGCCGCTTCGCCGAGGCGGACGACGAGGACCGGCCGGGCGACGCCGGGAGCGACGCCAAAAACGCGTTGAGCCGCGTGGACTTGGTCCAGATTTACCAAGCCTCGCTCGCGTTCGCGCACTGCGAGGTGTCGCGCGACGGCGAGCTGGAGTGCGACGTGACGGAACCGAACGCGCTCGAAGCGGGTTCGAACCCGGGTTCGAACCCGCTGCGCGGCGCCCTGCTCGAACGCGCGAAGGCGGTGTGGGAGCAGACGAGTACCGGACGCGTGACCATCTCTTCGTTACACCGCGAGGTTTCGGAGACGCTGACGCGCATGGCCGTCCCGCACGAGATCGAGGCGGTGGCGGACGACAACTTCTCGCTGGACATCGCGCTGCGCGGCCGCGCGGTGGCCATCGAGGTGGACGGGCCGAGCCACTTCTTCGCGAATAAGCCGTGCGAGTACATGGGCGCGGACAAGCTGCGCGAGAAGGTGCTCCGGGCGAAGGGCTGGACGGTACGAGCGCTTCTCATCGTTTTCTTCGCGCGAAGAAACGAATCTCCGCGAGAAGACGCGCGCGCGACGCGACGGTTTTTCCGTTTTTGCGGACTGGTTTTCCCGTACGGCGAAGGAGGAGGCTTCGTCTCGTTTCGTCCGACAGAGGACCGCCTTGACGACACCACACGCGATTCGCTGAGCGTGCCTTCGCTTACCGCGAACACGCGTGAAGCCGTAAACAACAGAACATCTAAGGCTGAGCGGTCGTCCGACGGGTTCGGTTTTTTCTCTCTTTTCGACTCCGTTCCGCGACGCGCGCCGAGGACCCGCGCGTCTTTTTTCGCGCGCAATCACTCGTACGCGCCTGACACGTCCTCTTCCGCCCTCACCTTCGAAACCCGCCCCTTTTTTTCGCGCGACGTACGTTTCGACGACACGCGCGTCGATAAAATCGTCGTTCTTCGTCTCTCCACGCAGGTGCTCCGCGTGCCGTGGCACGAGTGGCGCGAGGATTTCGGGATGGACGAGCGGTGCGACTACCTGGCGAACCTGCTGTACCGCGGCGCGGGTTTGACGGTGAGGGACGCGAGCGTCGTGCCCGGGGGCGTGCGCATGGGCGGCCGGACGTTTCATCCCGAGAGGGGTGGGGTCGGGTTCCGGGACGGCGCGTCGTTTCGGGACGACGCGTCGTCCCGTGTTTTTGACGCCGCCGATTCGCGACGATTCGACGATTCGTCCGCCGCCGCCTCCGAGACGTACTCCGGAGACGACGGCATGTCCGGGTACGTGCGCCGCGTCGTGGCGGACCCGGGGAGCAACGTGCGCGTCAACCGCGTCGGCGCGGTGATCGTCGAGGACAACACCTTCGACGCGGACGCCAGAGCGCTGCGCGACTCGGAGTACGTCCCGCGCATGTACTCCAAAGACAAGCCGTCGCCGAGCGCCGGGTACGAGGACGGCGGCTACGACCCGCGGCGGTCCGAGGCGGATGAGATCCTGCGGCGCGCGGAGCGGAGCGCGAGATTGAACGAGGTCAAAAGCGCGGGCGACGTCCGCTCGTTCGCGGAGGTTGCGCCGTACGGCATATCGCTCGAGCCCGGCGCGGGGTCCGCCGCGAAGCGCGGCCGCGACGGCGCGCCGCGCCGAAAAGGGCGCGGCGGACGGACGGACGCGCCCGGACCTCTCGGCGCCGAGAAAGCCGAAAAGTCGAGGCCCGCGCCGAACCGGGCGGCGAGCGTGCGTCGGCGCGCGGCGCCGAGAGCGAGCGCCCAGACGTCGCGCGCGGCGGGCACCGCCGGCGCGATCCGCCGCCGTCGCGTGCGCGTCTCGGTCCCGAAAGCGGCGTCGTCCCGGTTCGCGGGCGCGGCGCGAGCCGCCGAAAAGG
>MDSV01004250.1_pt1 | contig 29629 bp, 29 predicted proteins | sample 810851 | NCBI WGS metagenome assembly MDSV01 (sample SAMN05326640, study PRJNA326480) | marine metagenome | isolation source: seawater | place: Atlantic Ocean: North East | collected 2012 | reverse complement strand
TAAAGTTGTGATGGAACGCGAAGAAGCGTAAACTTTATAGGGGCTAACGATTGTTTAGTCTCTTACGAATTGAAGGGGGCTTCTGCCCCCTTTTTCTATTTCCTCGTGTTTTCTTTACTCATGGTTATCCACCAAACGACGTTAAGACTCCTGATAAATTTATTAAAGAGTACGAAATAGCCGTATACCTTTGGACAACAATAATAATTTCATGCGAGCAGCAATTACATCTGTAGCGGGATACGTCCCTGAGGATACTCTTACAAATGAAGACCTCTCAAAAATGGTCGATACAAACGACGAGTGGATAAAATCTCGTACGGGTATATCAAAACGTCACATCCTTAAGGACCCTACAAAAGCATCCTCATTTATGGGGGCTGAAGCCGTGAAGGAACTTTGTAAAAAACGAGGCATTGACCCGACTGAAATCGATGTCATTATCACGGCAACCGTAACGCCTGACATGCTTTTTCCTTCAACAGCAAATTTAATCGCTCAAAAAGTGGGTGCGACAAAAGCATGGGGATTCGATTTAAGTGCCGCTTGCTCAGGGTTCCTATTTGCCCTCACTACAGGCACTCAATTTATTGAAAATGGGACTTACAAGAAAGTCGTCATTGTGGGAGCAGATAAAATGAGCTCTATCGTGGACTATACAGATCGCACCACTTGTGTTCTTTTTGGGGACGGTGCTGGAGCCGTCTTATTAGAACCAAGTGAAGATGATAATGGAATTATTGACCACATTCATTACTGTGATGGAGAAGGAGCCGAGTCTCTTCGTCAGGCAGGTGGTGGGTCATTGAATCCAGCATCACATGAAACCGTGGACAAGAAAATGCATTTCTTATACCAAGATGGAAAACCCGTGTTCAAAGCAGCAGTGACAGGAATGGCTGATGTGAGTTATGAGATTATGGAGCGAAACGGACTGACTGGAGATGACGTTGCTTGGCTCGTGCCTCACCAAGCAAATCTTCGGATTATAGATGCCACTCAAAGGCGAATGGGAGTGGATAAAGAGAAAGTAATGATCAACATCCAGGACTACGGAAACACAACAGCAGCAACAATCCCATTGTGCATTAGAGATTGGGAGTCCCAACTAAAAAAAGGGGACAATCTTATTTTGGCGGCATTTGGAGGTGGCTTCACTTGGGGATCTATTTATTTGAAATGGGCATACGACGCTAAATCTTAACTTCCAGGTATTACCTTTCGGACCTGAAAATCATGATATCATGAAATTAAATGAAATTCAAGACCTCATCAAGTTCATCGCAAAAACCGGTGTAACTGAGGTTGAAATAGAACAAAAGGACTTTAAAATAAACATAAAGTCTGAGATGCCTAAAGGGCGAAGAAGAGCAAGTGAAGACATTGCCGTGAAGACCATTCATGTCCCTCAGGAACCAACGGAACAAATACCAGTAACTGTAGTGGCACCACCTTCTCCTACTGTCGTCACAAAAGAACCTGTTGAAGCAACAGCGTCAAATGCCACAGTAGAAGACACATCCCACCTCATTGAAGTCAAGTCACCCATGATTGGTACCTTTTATCGCCGACCAAGCCCAGACAAGGATCCTTTCAAAGATGTGGGAGACAGAATTAAAGATGGCGATGTGGTGTGCGTCATCGAAGCGATGAAGCTGTTCAACGAAATCGAGTCTGAGGTCACAGGTAAAATCGTCAAATTCCTTGTAGAAGATAACAATCCTGTGGAATACGACCAGCCTTTATTCATCGTCGACCCTACTTGATTTAACCCTTAAACTCAAAGTCATGTTTAAGAAAATCCTCATTGCAAATAGAGGCGAAATCGCATTACGCGTGATTCGCACATGTAGAGAAATGGGCATCGCTACCGTAGCAGTCTACTCTACTGCTGACAAAGACAGCCTGCCGGTAAGGTTTGCTGATGAAGCTGTTTGTATCGGCCCTCCCAAAAGTTCCGAGAGTTACCTGAATATCCCCAACATCATTGCTGCCGCAGAAATCACCAATGCAGATGCCATCCATCCTGGGTATGGATTTCTATCTGAAAATTCCGCTTTCTCTAGAATTTGTAGAGAAAATGATATCAAATTTATAGGTGCTAGCCCTGAGATGATTGATTCTATGGGAGATAAGGCCGCTGCAAAGAACACGATGAAAAATGCAGGCGTGCCAACCATTCCTGGCTCTGAAGGCATTCTTCAAACCTATGAAGAGGCGGAAAAATGTGCAAATGACATGGGGTATCCAATCATGATCAAAGCAACTGCAGGAGGAGGAGGCAAGGGCATGGCAATGTGCAACAATAATGAAGAGCTCGCTTATGCTTGGGAAAACACAAGGCGAGAAGCTGCTGCAGCATTTGGTAACGATGCAATGTATATGGAGAAGTTCATCGTCGAGCCGCGTCACATAGAAATACAAATTGCTTCTGACTACCGCGGCAAGGCCTGTCACTTGTCTGAACGAGATTGTTCGATACAGCGTCGACATCAAAAACTTGTTGAAGAAACGCCTTCACCATTTATCACAAATAAACTACGTGAAAAAATGGGTGAAGCTGCTGTAAGAGCTGCTGAAGCGGTGAAATATGAAGGTGTGGGTACAGTTGAATTTCTTGTTGATGCAAACCGGGACTTCTACTTTATGGAGATGAATACGCGGATTCAAGTCGAACATACGATCACAGAAGAGGTCATCAATTACGACCTCGTCAAAGAGCAGATTAAGCTTGCAGCGCGTGAGAAAATAAGTGGACGCAATCATGTTCCTGCGATGCATGCAATTCAGTGTCGAATTAACGCTGAGGATCCGGACCGTAACTTTGCCCCTTGTCCAGGAACGATCACACATTACAATCAACCCGGAGGTCATGGTGTACGATTAGACACTCATGTATACGCAGGCTATCGCATCCCTCCCTACTATGACAGTATGATTGCGAAACTTATCGTGGTTGCTCAAACCCGTGAAGAAGCGATTACAAAAATGGAGCGTGCACTTGATGAATACATCATTGAAGGTGTCAAGACCACGATTCCATTCCATCAGCGTTTGATGAAAAATGAAAAATTTCGTGCTGGAAACTTCACAACAAAGTTTCTGGAAGAGGAAGAAATCTAAGCTACTTCTTGTTTAGAATTGATGTGGTGCTATGTCCAGGCAAGAGTGGTATTGAGTGGACCGTCCCTCCAGCATTTCGAACTTCGTGAGACCCTACGATATAACGCGAGTGCGCAATATCTTCACATGTGGGATCATAGTCCCCGCCCTTAACGAGTACATCTGGTGAGAGCGCCGATATTAATTCTAGTGGTGTGTTTTGGGAGAAAACAGTGACTGCATCTACACACGTAAGGGAAGAAAGAAGTTTGGCTCTGTCCCTGTCGCTATGTATGGGGCGGTCTGGACCTTTGCCAAGTTTGCGCACACTAGAGTCAGAATTAATCCCCACAACCAATCGAGTTCCATAAGATTTGGCAGATTCCAACGAATGAAGATGGCCTACATGGAGCAGGTCAAAAACGCCATTTGTAAATACAACTTTCTCCCCTTCAGAAGCCCATTTGGTTCTTAATTCAATCAATTCTGATAGCGTAAAAGATGACATCATTCAGGTGTGGATTTCTTCAAAGACATCCGAAAAGCAGCCAAGAAAAAATAGCCTAGGGTGCCAACAATAATAATCATGCCTGTTTGGGTCAACCAAACTACATTTCCAACTGAGACGCCTACAAGCTGATCATATCCTAACGACTCAAATCCTAAAGTCACCGCCCATTGATAAGATCCGATGCCTCCTGGAGCCGGAAAAACCATCCCGAAACCTCCTGATACCATCACCCATACTGACTCAAAAATGCCAATTCCTCGGGAACCGTCCATAGAAATGAAAAGCCCATAAGACATCAAGAAGTACATGATCCAAATGAAAAACGTATGAAAAATGAATGCAATGCGACGTTTCATCAAGAGCACACTTTTAATTCCTTTGCCAATACCTAAAACAAATTCTACGATTTTTTTCTGAATCGGATGATTTGATGTTTTGGCGCTTCTTATCATGAATACGATAAGAATGATTGCAATCACAAAGACAATGATGTAATTCTGAAACCCTGAACTGTCTGGTCGCTTTATTTTACCAAACAAACTGATGACAGCATCGTAATTCGTGACAAGCGCAATCGACATAAATAGAAAGAGCATGATCAGATCTACAACTCTTTCTGTGATGACTGTCCCCAAAAGTTTGTTGACTGGGATATCATCCGTGGAATTTAGGGCGGCACAGCGGGCGACTTCACCAGACCTTGGAACAAATGTATTCGCGAAATATCCAAAAGCGACAGCGCACACTGCTCTGAAGCCTGACGCTTTGTATCCAAGGGGCTCTATCAACAACACCCATCTGTAACCTCGACTTACTATGGCCAGAAAACCCATCGTAAAAGTCATTGAAATTGCCCAAATTGGTGCCGAAGACATGTAATTAAAAAGCTCGGATTTGTCTTCTACCATGTCCATCAGTTTTACAAATAGAAAGACACCTATTGCAAAAAATACAGAAAGAGTGAGCGCTTTTTTCCAATTCATACTTAAAGAATGGTGTTGGTGCCTGTGTCCGGAAAAACAACCTTGGGGGTAAATGTTTTTGCCTCTTCAAGCGTCATCATTCCATAGGCGATGACAATAATGACGTCCCCGGGCTGACATCGTCGGGCAGCAGGGCCATTAAGGCAAACTTGTCCAGTACCGCGTTCTCCTTTAATGGTATAGGTCTCTAATCTCTCACCGTTATTGACATTGACAATTTGAACCTTCTCCCCTTCAATAAGGTCAGCCGCCTCCATAAGGTTTGGATCAAGCGAGATACTCCCTACGTAATTCAAATCCGCCTCAGTGACTGTAAGTCGGTGTAGTTTTGAGCGCATTACTGTTATAAGCATGGTGTAAAAGTATGCAATCTTTGATTGTCGTTGCGTCTGTATTTCGCTAGGTTTAAAAAAACATCTACAACACTTCCCACCTTAGCTCGACACGTCTATTTACAGCATGTACTTCAGGGGGACAATCTGAAAATGGATCAGAGATATTTGGACAACGTTCTACCGGGAATCTTGCGCCCATACCACGCGTGCTAACATGTTCGGCATGAACGCCTTTAGAAATTAACCACTCCTTGAACCAAATTGCCCTTTTTTGACTCAAATTTTCATTTGAATCTGTCGTCCCCGTAACATCAGCATGGCCTTCTAACACAAGCGCGAACTCTTGGATTTTCACAATAAAATCTTCGGCGTTATTCTCCCACCATAACTCCAATTGGTCCTCAGAGTGAGATGTAGGCGTAGATACATTTAGGTCGAAGTAGAGTGTATAGATTGGAGGATAACGAGATGGGAGACCGCTTAAATCATTCAAATCATTCAAATCAAGATCATTGATTGAATCCAGAGGTAAGAAATCCACAGATAGCGTACCTGATGTATTGACTGCATAGGTTCTCACAACCTCCCCTTCGGCATTCATGATCCGTACAACAGTTCCTTCAATAACAGGTGACTCTATCGACCCGATTCGCATAGACAAAACCCTGCTTGAGGGAAGCTCATCTAAAGAGATGAATCCTCGAGCGTCTGTGGTATTCTCAAAAATTGTCGCACCATGGGTAAATCCTGATGGTTCTACCCATTTAACTTCCACATCCGAAACTGGATTACCATCCAAGGTTAATTCCAAATAGAATCCTGTCGCGAGGGATTCATTTTTAGCTCTTGACAAGAGATAAACGTCAAAACCTTCTGCATGTGTTCGGTTAGAACAAACATACATCTCGTCATGATTCAGAACAACCAAAGAGAGATCGTCAGAATGAGAATTGATGGGGGAGTCAAGGACAGTTGCAAATTGCCATTGCAGATGACGAGGCGCAAAAAAGATGTCAAAGTCAGTCTCATTTCTGTTGGATGCAAAATAAAATCCATCCTGAATAAACTGAGGGTAAACTTCATCAGACGTAGAATTTAATGAGACCAACGGATACGCTTTTGACCAAAGAATCGAAGTCTCAGTCTTCTGAAATCTAGGTTTTGGAAGGGTGGAGCTGATGAACAAATCGTAATCAGGAGCCCCAGGGTAAGGACGAGCTGAAATCACCGCAAGGCCACGTTTCTCATCTATAGACACATGCTGAATTTCACCGAGTTCGTCCCAAGCTTCATCTCGTATTGCGACAATCGATACTTTTTCTGGTGTTCCAGGAAGTGCAGGGTTAGACACACGAGGTGACCTCACATGCACCCCTTCCTGTTTCAGATACACGTATGAAGAATCGACCCCGAATGGCACATCATGGCCTGAGGTATTGAGAGGTGAAACAGGATGTATGGTCCAAGGATTATGTGTCTGAGCGAAAAGAGAGTCAACACAAATGAAGACTACGAAAAACGTAATAATGGAAATAAGCAGTGTGTTTCTCATCTCTGCATTAGGACTTTCCTTCATTTTTCTTTTCCTCTGTCCAAACCTTCATTGTGGCTAACGCCTCCGCGTACCAGTTCATGCCAAACTGACGTACAAGCGCATCTTTACAAAACTCCAATATGGTTGTTTTTCTTGCTATACCACAAGAAAGCGCTGAGTTACATATTTCCCATTTGTGGTAATTAAGGGCTGTGAAGTCAATGAGTTCTTTGACGCGAATGGGATAAAGATGACACGAAATGGGTTTTTTCCACGATATTTTCCCTTCGTTGTATGCTTGTTCTATGCCGCATTGTACATTTCCCTTTGGAGAGATCGTTGTGTAAACACAAGCACGGCCATCAATAAGCGGTGTTTCTAAAGTGCCATCGCTTCCCATCACGAACAGACCCTCTTCCTGGAGTACGTCAAGACCTTCCTTCCGGAGAAAAGGCTTGACATCTTCGAAAATGTCATCTAGAATCGCACACTCCTCCTCAGTGAGGGGGGCGCCACCAGATCCTTCAACACAACACGCACCCTGACAAGCAGAAATATCGCATGAGAATTGAACGTCAAAAATGTCTTCCGAAAGAAGTTTGTTTCCTACTACTATCATCGCAACGAATATACGTAGTGAACGCGGTCGAACTTACTACCTTTATACAATGTATTCACGTGCAATAGTTCAAGACAGATGGAGGCGACTACGCGTACTTAATTGGAGGCGCATAATGAATATATTCAAACTTGTGCTCGGATTTAAGAAACGTAAAATGTTGGCCGGAGTGATGCCGATGGTTTTAAGCATAGAACCCACTACGTCATGTAATTTACGTTGTCCGGAATGTCTTTCGGGGCTTAGAGGTTTCTCAAGACCTACTGGAATGGTTGAGTTAAAGATGGTCGAAAACATCATGGCGCAAATGGGTAAATGGCTCGTATATGTCAATCTGTATTTTCAGGGAGAACCCTATATACACAAAGGGATGGACGATTTGGTGCGAGCATGTAAAAAGAATGGCGTGTACACTTCAACTTCTACAAATGCGCATCATTTAAACCCCGAAAAATCAAACGAGCTTGTGGCCTCTGGACTTGACCGCCTGATCATATCTATAGACGGGACGACACAAGAAACCTACTCGGCCTATCGCGTTGGGGGCAGTTTAGAGAAAGTTCTTGAAGGAACGCAAAACGTTCTTAAAGCGCGAAAAAGTGCAAGAAGCAGAACACCATTTGTGGTGTGGCAATTCTTGGTCGTGAAACCCAACGAACATCAAGTAGAAGATATCAAAACGCTTGCAAAACATTATAAAGTTGACGAAGTGGTCATTAAAACAGCACAAATCGACGACCCCCATGATGACCACCCACTCCTCACATCCTCACCCGCTCTAAATCGTTACAAAAAAGACCCCACATCCGGTCGTTGGAATCTTCGAAATCCCATGAAGAACGAGTGTTGGAGGATGTGGAGTGGATGCGTGGTGACATGGGATGGGAAAATCGTTCCATGTTGCTTCGACAAAGACGCCACACACGAAATGGGAACGGCAAATGACATCGAAACGGTTTGGTCAGGTAAAGAATATGCACATTTCAGGAAGGACATATTCTCAGATCGCAAGGCTATAAAAATGTGTACAAATTGCTCAGAAGGGACAAAAACATATGCATAGAAAAGTCACCAAATCAGGGTGCTACAAGAAAAAAAATAACATTTGTCACAACCCAACTAATTATAATCTTTATCTTTAATAGCGTATTTAACGAATTATATCATTGTATTTTATCATTTATGATGCATCGGCTATCCATCATTCTCTACATATCTATTATCTCCATTCACGTGAGTTTTGGCCAGAGTACATCAACCAAATCCTATACACTCGCTGAAAAAGGTAATTTTGAAAAAGCACGTGAAAAAGCAATTGCGCTTTTAGAAAAAGACCCACGCAATGCGCTGGCTAAATTCTCTTTGTCCTGGGTGCTAAAACAGACCGACTCAACTCCGACTCACCAAGCATACCTACTTGCATGTGAAGCTTTAGCTGACTTTCAGGAATCCTCAAGCGACAAGCAAAAAGCGGTATGGCGTGAATTGCCCTTTTCCAGCAATGAAATAATCACACTCATTGAAGCCTTGGCTAATAAAGTATCATTGGAGGCGTTAGGAAGTAATCAAGAAAGTCTATGCGCTACGTTTTTACAATTGTATACAAAAGCCACACCCACGGATCGTGCATTGGTAGAGCAGCATCTTTATACAATTGCATTTGAGGCGGCAACTTCTAAAGGCAGTTCACAAGCATATTCTTCATTTATCTCAACACATCCAATGGCTCCTCAAGTTACGGAAGCATATGCATTAAAAGACCGCATTGATTTTACAAATGCACAAGAGACAAACACATTAGAAAACTGGGAGTCATACATCAATGAACACCCCAATTCTTTATATATCAATCAAGCACAAAAAATGCTGCATGTGGTGGCATTTGAAGAAGTCCTTGAAGAACATCAGGTCTGGGCATATGAGGCTTTTATCAACACCTATCCAGAAGCGTTACAAATCGACAATGCAAAACGAAATAGAGACCGTATTGAATATGATGTAGCTGCTCAAATCAACACAATAAATGGTTGGATACATTTTCTACACACTCACCCAGAAAGTGAAATCTTCGAAGAAGCTCATGACCAATTGGGAGATTTGAGGTACTTGAAATTTACTGAAAACAGTTCAACTTACGGAATGTGGAGCCTGCTAAATGAACATCCAGAAAATGTAAATTATGCGCGAATAGTAGACCACTTAATTGATCTTGCTTTGGCTCAGAAAAATGACGACTTGCTTTTACAAGCGTTACAAATAGTGCCCGAAAGTTATGTTTTATTCATCTTAAATTCTGCACTTGAGCACTACAGTTGGCAAGGTGAAGAATCACATATCGAGGTGTATTTAGACCGTTACGAATCCCATTTAATTGACTACCCTGACATGCGTCAAAAGGCGAATGAACGATTAGAAACATACGCTTCTGCATATACTTATAATGATTTCTCCAGTGAACTACAAACTCGGAACGCGGTGTTTGACCCTACGTATCTAAAGTTTCTTCAATCATACAAAGCATACACTTGGCACTTAGATGAATTTCACAGTCTGATGAATGACGACCCCACGGGAGTCGAAAAATACCTTAACGACGTTCAAGATTTTAAAATAAACAACCCTTGGATAGACGAACTCTACACACTTTTCAATGATCAATCTCGTACGCAGCAAGCACACTCCATTTCCTCCACTGTAAATACCGAAAATTCTGAAATCTCCCCTGTCCCCTCTGCAAATGGAAAGCATTTGTATTATTGTCTACACACAGATGCTGAACGTGTTTATGAAGACATTTATAGAGCGGATTATATAAATGACACTTGGCAAGCACCCGTTCCAATCTCCGAGTTAAATACAGCTGAATACAACGAGGCCCCATTAAATATTTCAAGTGACGGGACTGAAATGATTATGTTTAACAGTGGGAGTATTCAGGTTTCTCAAAAAGATATTGATGGGTGGGGGGCGTCAGAACCAGTCGATGAAATAAACATTAGTGAATGGAATGCGGACGCACAATTGGTCAGTACAAAAGAAGCAATCATATTTGCATCCAGAATAAATGAGGATGTCAATTTATTTGTAGCCTTAAAAGACAACAATGGCATAATTAGTGAGCCCATGAATATGGGGGCCGTATTAAATACCTCAGGAATGGAACGAAGTCCATTTCTTCATCCTGACATGAAATCTTTGTACTTTTCCTCTGATGGTCATGGCGGATTTGGAGGGAGGGATGTCTTTGTCAGCAAACGACTGCATGACTCATGTTGGACATGCTGGAGCAAACCTGTCAACATGGGTAAACAAATTAACTCTATCTCAAACGACTGGGGCTTTAAGATTTCTACGGATGGTGAAAAGGCATATTTCTCTAAATCTGGAAACGTGGAAAACAAATACGATGAAGACATTTATGAGATCACGCTTCCAGAAGAAAGGAGGCCAGATCTTGTGGCAACTGTAGAAGGCTATGTGCTTGACCGTTATTCTCAACCTTTAAAGGCAAAGATTATATGGGAAGATCTAGAAGCAAATGAAATTATAGGGGAAGCAAACACAGATCCATCAAATGGACATTATTTTATTGTATTACCTACAAGCAAGATTTATGGATATTTTGTAGACTCCGAAGGTTATTATCCAGTATCCTCTAGTGTCGATTTGAGAGAACAAAGTAAATTCATCACTGTAGATGAGGATGTAGACATGGTATATGTTGAGGATGTTCTTGTAGGAGACCAAGAGGTGTCTATTCCTATAAATAACATTTTCTTTGAAAACGGATCAAAAGAACTGTTAACCATCTCAAATGCGGAACTGGAACGATTGGCGGAATTTATTTTAGATCACCAAATAGGCGTGATGCTTTCCGGTCATACCGACAATGTCGGTTCAGAAGAGAGCAATCAAATTCTTTCTGAACAAAGAGCTTTATCTGTTAAAAATGTACTGATTGACTTGGGGTGCCCAGACGACTTACTCGACACCCAAGGTTTTGGAGAATCTCTTCCTGTCACAGACAATGAAACAGCAAAAGGGAGGCAAACAAACCGACGTGTAGTCCTCACCATTTCAAAATAGAACTTATGATGATACGGATATTTTTACTAACGATATTACTGAGCTTGGTTTCTTTTTTAGGCTATTCTCAAAACAACCGTGGAAAGGCAGAAAGACCTCCTTGGCTTTCAAAAACATGGATAGAGAGAACGTATCCTTCTGATGATTTTATTTCTGTGATTGACAGTATTTCTATCAAAAAAATGAATGCTGTTGAAATTGGTGAAACCAAGGTTTTGTTAGATAAAAATCTTAAAGAAGAATTGGCGAGTCTGATATCCGTCAAAATAAATACAGTCACAGATCAACAAACACGACAAGATGACAATTGGGAAGATGACAAACACACCGTCAAAACGTCCACTGCATTTACGGAGAAACTGAACATTACGGTTTCAGCATCGTTTCAATTTAAATTTAAAAAAGATTTCGCGGACAAACGCTATCAATTTGCATTGAGAGTCATTGACCGAAGTGTCAGTGCAACTGTGCTTATCGATAAAGCGGAAGGCCTATTAAAAAACTGTATTGCAGAGGTTGAAGTGTCCATTGCAAGTAAGAGTTCGGCATCTTTATTCGACTATGAAAATAAGCTCGATGTTGCGCAACAATATTGGGGAAGTGCAATTTGGCTCGATCCAGATGTGAATCACACAAAATATTCAGAATTGGCCGTGGACTTGAGCAGATATATTCAACAAGTCAAAGAAATGGACTCAGAGAAGAAGCTGAAAGAAGATCAAGGGAGGGTCATCGCATTTATGCAAGAAGACAATTATTCAAGTGCCGTTAAACTGGTACTCCAATTGGAGATTATTTATAAAAACAGAGAAGAGATTCAGGATTTACTGCAGAATGTAAATACCCAATACAGACAATATGTTCTTGAAATCAACAACCGAGAAAGAGATAGCCCCCACTATTGCATCGAAGTCATGGGAGATTTTCTCAGTTATTTCCCTGAAGACGCGATCGTTTTGTCTTCGCTTCAAAAACTTGAAGGAGATCTCTTTGCAAAAGCAATTTACGAAGCAGAATTAGCAATCAGAGAAGAAAACCTCAGCTTGGCCCTCAAGATGGAACGTAATCTTGATAAGATTAGGATTGTTGACTTACAAAAATACGAGCGAGTAAAAAGAGATTTAAAAGAGCTCAGACGAAAAGTAGTCGTCAAATCACTCGATAAAAAATGGCTAGACAAACAGTACACGGACGGTTGGAGCACGGTCCAAAAATTGATTGCTGACAATGCCATTCTGCTTGAAGATGAACAAATCATGTCATACCGAAAAAAATTCGGAAAGAAATGTAAAAAGTTGGATATGTCAAATGCACGTGATCAAATGCCACATCAGTTTTCGGCTTCTTTTGGCGCTGAGTTTCGGTCCAACCCCACTGAAGCCAGTAACATTTTCACAGCACAACCAGTGTACGAGGTAGTTTCTGGCTACACGGCGTATACAGGCGCCATCTATCTGAGACGCATCAAAGAGGTCTCGATTGTCACGAAGGGTGAAAGAAAATTAGACAAGTCGAAGTCCAATCTAATCGGATTAAAATACAGCCACTTAGATTTCACAACGAACCGGATGATCACTGATTCTGAATATAATTCCATGCACACATACGAAGATTCTGAAGGGTGGGAAATTAGCTTAGATATGTACCGCAATGATTTTTGGCACTTCGGCGTGGGAATGAGAAATAATGGAGCCTTTTCTACAAACATCGATTTTTCAGAAAGCAATTACTTTACAACCTTTGGTATTCAAATTCCTTTTAAGGGTAAGCGAAGTTGCATTGCATTTAAAGCTGATTCATGGTTGTACCAATCCACAAAGAGTGATTTGTTCTTCCAACTAAGTGGTGGGATTGTATGGAATCCGCTTTTTGGACGAATAGTGGAGAATCGAAAGTCCATCTCAAATAAATACAAATCGTTTTAAATCCATCTATTGTAAAGCATACAAGGACGCTTGGGAGGAGTGATTTGAAGAACAAATGTTCAAGAGTAAAGAGAAAGAAACGTTTCCAGGTGGACACAGATACAAAGCGCTAATCCCCACAATGATGGGATTAGGAGCAATCCTCTATTTATATGGAGATGACCTTATGATGCTACGTGACATTGAGTTTTCGCAAAGGTCTGCTTGGGCGCTTGTTGCTGCAATCGGACTGGTAGCGATGAGAGATCTTGCATATATGGCTCGTGTAAAAATTCTTTCAATGGGGCAATTTGATTGGCGGTGTTCACTCCGTGTTGTATTGCTTTGGGAATTTGCATCCGCCATCACGCCGTCCGTCATCGGAGGGAGTCCCATTGCCATTTTCATTATGCAACGTGAGGGGATGACCCTTGGAAGAAGTGTTGCAACTGTACTCGCGACATCATTCATGGATGAATTGTTTTACGTTTTTGTCGTACCCATATTCGTTTTTGCAGTCGGAACTGAGGTCTTTATTCCAGAGGGGTTAAGCGAAACGGCACAGTTGAGTATCCAATCCATTTTTTGGACTGGATATTCTATTCACTGCGTATTAACGCTATTGATTTTGTTTGTTTTATTTCTCCGTCCAAAAAGGACTCGGGAAATTTTCTTGATGTTATTTAGAATGAGATGGTTGAGGAGATGGAAGCTTTGGGCAGAAACATTGACAAACGAATGGATGCGTGCATCTGAAAGCTTGAAAGGCGCAACGAAAATGATCTGGTTAAAGACGTTGGGCGTCACTTTTGTGAGCTGGACCTCAAGGTTTTTAATACTCAACGCCGTCTTGTATATTTTCTTTGACTCGGTCCTAAATCTCGAGGTCTTTGCAAGACAGTTGTCACTTTGGATTGCGATGATCGTCAGCCCTACACCTGGCGCTTCTGGGATTGCAGAGTTTTCCCTACCTATCTTCATGCAAGGCGTTGCTGTAGTGGGAGGTGTATCGGTCCTTGTTTGGAGAATACTCACCTATTTCATCTATCTCATTATCGGCTCAATTTTACTTCCGAGATGGATGGTTAAAATCAATCCTAAATCTTCGTAACTTTACTAACCGCTAACAAGAAAACAATTATGATGAATAATGGAAAAGGCAAAGGCACGAGGGCTGTTCACGCTGGTGTAAAACATGACCCATCTACGGGAGCGATTATGACTCCGGTGTATCTCACTTCGACTTACGTCCAAACCAAAGTTGGCGAACACAAAGGGTATGAATACTCTCGGACCCAGAATCCAACGCGTCATGCGCTAGAAAACGCTTTTGCAGAGCTTGAAGGTGCAAAACATGGAATGGCATTTGCGTCTGGTCTTGCGGCGATGGATAACCTATTGAAAACGCTTAAGCCTGGGGACGAAGTCATTTCGACGAACGATTTGTATGGCGGAAGCTACAGACTCTTTACTTCAGTTTTTGCCAACTATGGCATAAAATTCCATTTTATAAACCTTGACGAGCCTTCGACGAGCCTTGAAGATGTGGTGAATGAAAATACCAAAATGATTTGGATTGAAACACCTACAAATCCGATGATGCAAATCACCGATATATCAGCAGTCGCAAATGCAGTCAAAGGGAAAAACATACTCGTGTGTGTAGACAATACATTCGCAACACCGATGCTTCAGCAACCTCTTGCACTGGGAGCAGATTTGGTGATGCATTCAGCCACTAAATACTTGGGTGGACATTCAGATGTCGTCATGGGATGTTTGATGGTCAACGATGACGCACTTGATGAAAAACTTCGCACGTTACAAAATTCCTGTGGTGCCATTGCTGGTCCCATGGATAGTTTTCTGGTTCTCCGTGGAATAAAAACACTCCATTTAAGAATGCAGCGTCACTGTGAGAACGGCCGTGCAGTCATAGATTACTTAAAAACGAACGATCAAGTCGAGAAGATATATTGGCCAGGGCTTAAAAGTCATCCTGGACACGAAGTCGCCTCCCGTCAAATGTCTGATTTTGGCGGAATGGTTGCTTTTACTATTAAAGGAAACGACCTCGCAACAGCAAATAAGTTTGTTGAATCTACTGAACTGTTTACATTGGCTGAATCTCTGGGAGGAGTAGAGTCGCTTATTGGGCATCCTGCATCGATGACTCACGCTTCTATACCCAAGGAGGTGAGAGAGAAGGTGGGTGTCACTGACGGACTGATTCGCCTAAGTCTCGGTGTGGAAGATTCTATGGACATTATCAATGACCTTAAACGCGCATTTAATGCCATTTCTTAAATGAAGACTGGGATTCAGAATCAAGAACATCATGCCGTTGTCGGCGCAGGACTTGTGGGAAGTTTGCTTGGCCTGATGCTCGCGCAACGTGGGTATAAAGTCACCATCTATGATCGCAGATCAGATCCTAGAAAAGGTAAAGCTATAGAAGGTCGCTCCATCAATCTGGCGCTCAGCGACAGAGGATGGCGGGCTCTCGAAAAAGCGGGGCTAGCTGACAAAGTCCGTGAAATCGCACTGCCCATAAAAGGGCGTCGAATGCATGACCACTCCGGCAATGAGACATTCCAAGCTTACGGCGTTGGAAATCAATGTATTTATTCTGTATCTAGATCTGGTCTCAATCTCATTTTAGTAACCGCTGCAGAAGCACACCCCTCTCTAGAGGTCAAATTCGACTTTATAAGTACGGGGTATACAATTGAAAATCAAGACGGGGTTTCTGGGGTAACACTGAATTTCAAAAACAAACCGGATGTCCTTCACGATAGAATTTTTGGCGCCGATGGTGCCTTTAGTGCAATCAGAGGTAAAATGACGCGGACAAATCGCTTTGACTTCTCCCAACAATATCTTCCTCATGGATATAAGGAAATTTTCATGTCCGCCAATTCTCAAGGTGGTTTTAGAATTTCTGAGGATGGATTACATATTTGGCCGAGAGGGAATTTCATGTTGATGGCACTGCCTAACCCGGGTGGTACATTTACATGCACTCTTTTTGCACCTTTTGAAGGAGATGAATCATTCGACAACATCAAATCTAATGGTGATGTCATGGCATTTTTCAAACGCCATTTTCCAGATGCCATTCAACACCTCCCCAATCTTATTGACGACTGGAATTCAAATCCCGTCAGCTCTCTTTGCACTGTAAAATGTCATCCTTGGAATATAAAGTCACGTGTAGTCATAATCGGAGACGCAGCGCATGCCATGGTTCCCTTCTTCGGTCAGGGCATGAATTCTGGCTTTGAAGACTGTACAATTCTCAGTTCATTAATCGATGAATCTCAACCAAACAGCGAAGCAGAGTGGCATTCCCTGTTGGACAAATACACGCGCGTTCGGAAACCCGCTGGAGATGCAATCCTGGACCTCGCGCTTCACAACTATATCGTGATGCGTGATAAAACTGGAGACCCTGACTATCTGATACAAAAAAGAATTGAAGCGCGAATTGCCGCAGTCCATCCAGACCGATGGAAGCCGCTATACTCACTTGTCACATTCAGCCATATTCCATACGCAGAGGCATGGTCTCGAGGTGAGATTCAACAAGCCGTCATGAATGAAATCATGGCTACTCATGACATCTCTGAAAACTGGGAGAAAGATGAAATCGTTGCTCAAGCCATCAAACTGCTTGATGCTTTTGAATCTGGAACTGACACGATTGACCGTCCCTTACCCCTCCTTAGCACTGATGTCTAAGCGGACTATCTCTTCTATAATTAGCTTCATTTTACTGTCGCTCAACGCCTTTTCTGCACAAATCTCATTCTTTACACCGACCTTGTCTGATTACAAATCTTCGGGGTGGACGTTGTCGCTTGGGGTCTCTGGTCTGGGGGGAGCACATGCCCAATTCGTCGATGAACTCCTCCTTGCAAACACATCAACAGCATCAATTGACACTGTATATTCCGGCACATGGACGCCGGACGGCGGAATACACTTGACAGGAGGAATAGGTAAAATATTTGTTGTCAAACGACCTCTTCTCGCTGACAGGGTCACGGTTGCGGTGACAGGTTCAAGACGTTCAATATCAGAGACGTTTCATGGACGTATTGCAGAACCCACAATGCAAACAGACGCAATAGGACTCCCTATAGACAGTTCAATCACTGGCGCAGGTCAATCAGTTAACTTGGGAATTCATTGTGCTGGGCTTCGGGCTTTTACACTTTCACAAGATGTATTCATAGAACTAGGTATCGGTGCGACTTTTCGATATGATTTCGTGTCCGATTTTGAGTTCAGTTCTTCAACCCCATTATACCTTTCAGAAGACGCTGGGGTTGATCCTGAATCAGCAATGTCTCCATATTCTGCCAGTTTCGAGATTCTTGCAGGAGCTGGCATAATGATGTGGAGAGGGAGATATCTCCGGATTCAACTTGGCGCTGATCTGCTGCAACTAGCCCCAATCAATTCAACCTCTAAGCTTCCATGGTTGGTCGGCAACTATAGACCATACAGAGTGATGTTACATTGGGATTTATTTGGCCTTAAGCCGCCAAAACTAGCAGGATCATGTGCCGCTCCCACGCATTCGGAAAAAGCAAAAGAACTGTTCGGAAAGGACATGAGAAAAAAACCAAAGAAGCGGAAGAAAAAACGAGGGTAAACTGAATAAAGGGTTTTGGATTGCTGACCTATCCCGCACAGAGTTCCACCAGGACTTTTGACGTGTCGGAAGGATGAAGAAAAGCGATGCGCTTGCCATCTGCGCCATCCTTAGGACCAGCGATGCATCGATATCCTTTGGCTTCCAATTCTGTAATTTCAGCGTCAAGATCATCGACTTGAAAAGCAATGTGATGCAACCCTTCTCCCCGCTTTAAAATATGACGCGCAATGGGGCCATCCGCAGAAGTCGATTGAAGAAGTTCTATTTTCGAGTCACCCGCTTGAAAAAAAGAAGTCAGTACACTTTCTGAGTCCACCTCTTCGCGTTTGTATGGTAATTCTCCCAAAACATCACTGAAGATTCGTTCAGCAGCTTCGAGATCTAAAACAGCTATCCCTATGTGTTCTAATTTCTTCATGTGCGTAAAGTTATGCTATCATCGAAAGCAATCCTTACATTTGCCTGCATGAATCTATCTCTAGAAGGAAGACATGCTCTCGTTTGCGGAGCATCACAAGGAATTGGATTGGCGGCTGCAACAGAACTTGCTGCGCTTGGCGCAAGAGTGACGCTCATGTCACGTAATGCTGATAAATTGAAAATTGCTGTTTCGGATTTACCAAAAGTAAACAGTGGACCGCACGGTTTTGTGGTGGCTAATTTCAGCAATCACAATGAAGTTAAGAAAGTCGCTGTACAACTAGCTGCATCAGAAAAAATAGACATTCTTGTTAACAATACTGGCGGTCCCAAAGGCGGCGCCATCGCTGAGGCTGGCATTGAAGAGTTTACAAAGACATTTGAGCAGCATCTCTTATGCAATCATGTCTTGACCCAAGCTGTCCTGCCAGGGATGAGAGAGAGAAGACACGGTAGAATAGTGAATGTGATCAGTACTTCTGTCAAAGCACCACTCAATGGCCTGGGCGTTTCTAACACGATTAGAGGTGCTGTCGCGAATTGGGCCAAAACACTGGCGAATGAAGAAGGCAAGTATGGGATCAGAGTAAACAATGTGCTGCCTGGAGCTACGAATACGGGAAGATTACAAAATATTATTGAGGCTAAGGCACAAAAGGGAAACACAACGCAAGAAATCATCACAAAATCGATGGTCGGCGCAGTTCCAGCGGGAAGATTTGGAGAGCCCGAAGAAATAGGGGGAGCAATCGCGTTTTTATGCACACCAGCAGCGGACTATATCAGTGGTATCAATCTGCCAGTCGATGGAGGGCGAACTGCATCACTTTAATATAACTTCGATTATCTTTGGCAGGCAAAGCGTAAATATCCACGTTAAAATTTAGACCATGCAGGAACGTATTGATGCATTTATGGCTGAAGTCGCCAAATCAAATGCTAACGAACCCGAGTTTCTTCAAGCTGTCCAAGAGGTAGCTGAAACTGTAATCCCATTTATCGAAAAAAACCCCAAGTATGCTCATGGAAAACTTCTTGAGCGAATGGTCGAGCCTGAGCGTACGATCATGTTTCGAGTAGCTTGGACAGATGACAAAGGGGAGGTACATGTAAACCGGGGATATCGTGTCGAGTTTAACTCTGCGATAGGCCCATACAAAGGAGGGTTGAGATTTCACCCAAGTGTGAATCTGAGTATCCTAAAGTTCCTAGGTTTCGAACAGGTCTTTAAGAATTCTTTAACCACACTTCCTTTAGGGGGTGGAAAGGGTGGGGCTGATTTCAATCCAAAGGGAAAGAGTGACCAAGAAGTCATGAGGTTTTGTCAAAGTTTTATGACGGAACTGTCAAGACATATTGGTGCAAATACAGATGTTCCAGCTGGAGATATCGGCGTCGGCGGACGTGAAATCGGTTTCCTATTCGGACAATACAAACGAATACGTAATGAATTTGTCGGTGTCCTTACTGGAAAAGGCATCAATTATGGAGGGTCACTCATACGTCCAGAGGCGACAGGTTATGGTACGGTGTACTTTGCTCAAGAGATGTTAGCGACACAGAATGAGACCCTAGAAGGAAAAACAGTCGTGATTTCTGGATCAGGAAACGTCGCTCAATATGCGGCTCAAAAATCAATCGAACTTGGTGCAAAAGTGGTGACGCTATCTGATTCTAAGGGCTTTATACATGATCCTGAAGGAATCTCACAAGAAAAGATTGAGTGGGTGATGACGTTGAAAAATGTGCGAAGAGGACGCATCTCTGAATACGAAGCCCAATTTCCTGGAAGCAAATTCCACGAAGACGCTCGTCCTTGGAGTATCGCATGCGATTTGGCGCTACCCTGTGCCACTCAGAACGAAATTGAGGGAGACGATGCAAAAGCATTGGTCAACAACAAATGCATGTGTGTTGCCGAAGGTGCCAACATGCCGTGTACCCCTGATGCCGTTGAATTGCTCCAAGAAAATGGCGTGCTTTTCGCCCCTGGAAAGGCATCAAATGCTGGAGGAGTTGCAACGTCTGGATTAGAAATGTCACAAAACAGCATGCGTTTGTCGTGGAGTGCTGAAGAAGTCGACGCACGCCTCCTCACAATCATGAAAGACATTCACGCCCAATGCGTGGCTTACGGAAAGGAAGGAAATGGAAGGGTTGATTATGTCAGAGGCGCAAATATTGCTGGTTTTGTTAAAGTTGCAAATGCCATGTTAGATCAAGGCGTTGTATAAAATAAAAGATCATGAAAATAGCTTTTTATAACACATTAAATTCAATTGTTCTCATAGCTCTCGGTCTATGGGGTTACATCGATGTTCAGTCACCAACAGCACTCATTCCTGTTGGATTTGGTGTTATTCTATTGTTGTGCTCCAACGGCTTAAAGAAGGAAAATAAAATCATTTCGCATGTCGCCGTTCTTTTAACATTGGTCATCCTTGTGGCCTTGGTTGGAATGAGATTACCGAAAAGCCTTGTATCAGGAGGATTGGGATTGGTGCGTGTGAGCGCAATGATTTTAACGTCAATTTTATCGATGGTTGCATTTGTTCTCAGCTTTATTAAAGCGCGTAGATAGCCTATGAATGTGGCAAGCCGCTTCCATGTGTTTTTAACGTCATGCCTCGCTGTTTTCATGGTTTTATCCTGTGAAAACCCTAACATCAAAACTGAAATAGGGCGCGAGAATCAGCTTGAAACTGAACAGAATGCGCAAATCAATCTCGAAGGTATTGCGCTCATGTACAAATACAAATGCGCAATCTGCCATGGTGAAAACGGCGTGTCTGTGATGAAGAATGCACCGAATTTGGTCACCACAGAATACAACATGGAAGAAAGAGTCGCCATTATCATGTATGGAAAAGGCACCATGCCCCCTCAAAAAGATGTGCTTGATATGCCTACGATTAGAGGACTTGCGATGTACATTGACAGTCTTAAGTAACAGATATTATGGCAAAAAGACAACCTGTTTCGACTGCTGAAGACAAGGAAACATGTGTTCTGATAGGCCTTGCAACCCAGAACCAAAAACGGGAACAGCTTGAAGAGTATCTTGAAGAGCTCGCGTTCCTTGTGACTACGGCAAATGCAGTTTCTAAAAAGACATTTATTCAATCTCTCACGAAACCTGATTCAAAAACATTTATAGGGTCGGGCAAGCTTTTAGAAATTAGAGATTATGTCAAAGCCGAAGGAATCGATATGATCGTATTCGATGATGAACTCAGTGGATCTCAAATCAGAAATATCGAAAAAGAAATCGAGGGAGTCAAGATTATAGATAGACCCAACCTCATACTCGATATTTTTGCCCAAAGAGCAAGAACATCTCACGCCAGAACTCAAGTAGAACTCGCACAATATCAATACCTGTTGCCGCGTCTCACAAATATGTGGACGCACCTTCAAAAACAAAAAGGGGGCATCGGCATGAAAGGCCCTGGAGAGAAAGAAATAGAGACCGACCGCAGAATTATCAGGGACAGGATTGCACTGTTAAAAAAGGAATTGATTGCCATAGATAAGCAAATGGCTACGCAGCGAAGCAACAGAGGTTCTATGATTCGAGTGGCGCTTGTAGGCTATACAAATGCTGGGAAAAGCACGCTTATGACTGCGCTTTCTAAGAGTGATGTGTTTGCTGAAAATAAGCTTTTTGCCACACTCGACACGACTGTTAGAAAAGTCGTGGTTGCAAATCTTCCGTTTCTACTAAGCGACACTGTCGGTTTCATCCGAAAGTTACCCACCCAACTTATTGAGAGTTTCAAATCTACACTCGATGAAACCCGTGAAAGTGATTTACTGATTCATGTCATCGACGTCAGTCATCCTCAATTTGAGGACCAAATCGAGGTCGTCGAGCGTACTTTAGAAGAAATCGGCAGTGATGACAAGCCTACTTTACTTCTTTTTAATAAAACTGATCTATTAGAAAACAAGGATGAAGGGGATACTGAGGTGTCTGGTGTTGAAATCATTCAGGGACTGAAAGAGCGGTTCGAGAAGGATGGGCTTGATGTTGTTTTTATGAGTGCAAGAAATAAAGAGGATATTACCAACTTAAGAGACTTGCTCTATAGCAGAGTGAAGGATCTCCATGTCAAGCGGTATCCGTATCATCAATTTCTATATTGAAATTATATTATCTAAGCTAACTTCGTCACATGTCAAGTATTCGTCAAGAAAAAGTCGCAACCCTTATTAAACAAGAGTTAAGTATCATCTTCCAAAGAGAAGCATCGATGCACTTCGAGGGGCTTTTTATCACGGTGACGCTGGTACGTATGTCTCCTGACCTGGGAGTCGCAAAAGTATATCTTAGCTTTATGACAGTGAAGGATACTGAATCCGCATTAAAAGTGGTGAAAAAAGAAATGAATTGGACGCGTCATCATTTGGCTGGTGTGATCGGAAAGCAGGTTCGCCGAATTCCAGAGTTGCAATTTTACATTGACGACAGCTTAGATTACTATGACGCAGTAGAGAAAGCCTTAAAAGAGTAAGTAAAGTGCGACTTCCATTCAGACTTGCTCGGAGATATCTATTCCAACCTCAATCACGGAAACTCGTTCACGTTATTTCAGGAATTTCTATGTTCGTGATTGCAGCGGTCACGATGTCTATGATCGCTATTCTATCGGCTTTTAATGGAATAGAGGATCTTGTACAGGACTTGTTTGGCACCTTAGATGCTGACCTTGCTGCTGTACCCATTTCAGGAGAAGTGCTGCCGAATGCGCTCGGAGAGATCATAGGCGAATATCCAGGTGTTGCAGTTTACTCGGCAGTGATTGAAAGTGAGGCAATCATTCGTGGCAATGGAGTGACGCAAATATGTTCTGTATTAGGTGTTGACGTTCAATATGGAGACGTCTCACGAATAGATAGTGCAATTGTTGAAGGCACATGGGGAAGATCCTTTGAAAATTCGCAATGTGTTTGCCTTGGATATGGCATCCGTTCAGAGATGGGGATTCGGGCTGACTCAATCATTCCTCCCCTCATGTCTCTTGGTGCACCTGTCAGAGGGAAAAAACTAAGTAGACATAGAGCGAGCGCTTTCAGAACCTTACCTGCTTTGGCTTGTGGTACATTCTCTATTAACGCAGATATCGACACAAGATATGTCCTTGCCCCTTTGGAATTTGCCCGTGAGCTATTCGACAGACCAAACAAAGTGTCCAGGTTTGAAATTCAAGTAGATGAAGGTGTTTCCCCTTCGCGTTTGGCAAATGACGAAAAATTCATTGCGGCCCTAGGTGACAACGTTCATTTACGCACACGTGAGGAAAAACATACGTTTATTACCCAAACAAATCGGGCGGAGAAGCTCGCCACATTTGTGATTCTTAGCTTTATCCTCGTGGTGGCCGCATTTAACATTTTGGCCTCTCTGACGATGTTGCTCATTGATAAAAGACAGGACCTTGAGGTTTTTAAGGCGATGGGGATGAACAACCTCGCTTTGGAGCATACGTTTTCTTTGCAGGGGCTGGCCATAAATGTTTTGGGAGGCGTCATCGGTACAGTTTTAGGAGTTGCACTCGTGATCGGCCAAGATGCGTTCGGGTGGCTTACACTTGAAGGGTCGGTAGTCCCTTCTTACCCGGTTAGACTAGCAGCAACAGATATTTTGGGCACACTTGCTGTGGTGATTGGAATCGGGGGGTTGGGATCTGCCGCGATGGTAAAATTTCTGATTCGAAGGCTTTCTTAGGATTGAAATATCACCTTGAAAAATCGTGATCTTTAAAAAGATCCGCGATTAAAAGAAGTTTGGCACGAATGTCCTCAACAGTGTCAAAGGTCACAAGATCTAATCTGTGTTTTTTAAAGTCAGGAATTCCTTTGAAATAATTTGCATAGTGGCGTCTCATTTCAACAATTCCCAGTCGATCTCCCTTCCATTTAAGGGACCCTTCGAAATGCATTGACGCAGCTGCAATGCGTTCCTTCATGTTGGGTGGGGTAAGATGTTCGCCCGTAGCCATAAAATGTTTTATTTCATTAAAAATCCATGGTGAACCGATACTCGCTCTCCCGATCATAATCCCATCCACACCGAAGCGATCGCGATACTCCACTGTTTTTTCCGGCGTATCAATGTCTCCATTTCCGAAAACTGGAATATTCATTCTGGGATTATTCTTCACAGCTGCAATCAAAGACCAATCTGCATCTCCCTTATACATTTGAGCTCTTGTACGACCATGAATGCTTATCGCCGCAATCCCAACGTCTTGAAGTCTTTCGGCAACCTCAACGATATGTCTTGAACCATCATCCCAGCCCAAACGTGTTTTCACGGTGACGGGAAGGCTACACGTGTTCACAATCTCCTTGGTCATCTCCACCATCTTAGGAATATTCCGAAGAATCCCCGCTCCAGCACCTTTTAATGCCACTTGCTTGACAGGACATCCGTAGTTGATGTCAATAAGATCGGGGCCCGCTTGCTCTGCAATCGCTGCCGCTTCACGCATAGGCCCTATATCAGCTCCAAAAATTTGAATTCCTACGGGGCGTTCATACTCGAAGATATCAAGCTTCATTGTACTCTTAGCGGCATCACGAATCAACCCTTCCGAGCTTATAAACTCTGTGTACATAAGGTCCGCCCCATACTTTTTGCAAACTGCGCGAAAAGGAGGGTCGCTTACATCCTCCATAGGCGCAAGCAAGAGTGGAAACGCTCCCAATTCTATATCTGCTATTTTAACCAAACTTATCCCTGAGTTTTACGAACTTGCCGCAAAATTAAGCCCTTCACATGACGTTCATACAAAACGCCTTCCATAATCTTCATCCACTCCTCCAAATCACATTCATTATTTGTGTTTCAATAACAGGTATGGGACTTTCTGTTTTCTTCGGAACATACATATCTGCTTGGTGTTGCGGGACGGGTGACACCCTCCCTGAATTGATGTCATCCCTTATGAATCTTGAGTCAACATCTGGGATTTGTGCAACGCTTCTCCTCAATTCATTAAACCAAATCCTAGCGTTTGCCGGTGCCGGATGCGTCTATGCCATGCTACATGGACCTGGTAGAGGTGTGGGATTCAGTCAAAATGGCAATAATGCGCATCTGTTCAAGTTTCTCATTGGCGCCGTGATTATCACACTCGGCTTTTCTCCTTTTTTAGACCTCACTTATCGGTTAAATGAATGGCTTCTTGTAGATGGTTCTGCCCTACATACAATGGCAGCCGCACTTGAAGATGAAGCCGCGAGGATAACCCAAGCCATGCTCCAAATGGAAACCTCGAACCAATTTCTAGCGACGCTCGTAGCCGTCGCAATTCTTCCTGCGATATGTGAGGAGTGGTTATTTAGAGGCGCTTTACAACCGCTCATATCCAAATGGAGTGGCAACATCCACGTAGGGGTCTGGGTGAGTGCAATCTTATTTAGTGCCATACACTTTCAATTCTTTGGATTTATTCCTCGCTTGTTACTCGGCGCTGGGTTTGGTTACATGGTTGTAGCGAGTGGGAGTTTGTGGCCAGCTGTCCTTGGGCACTTTGTAAATAATGGTGTCGCTGTATGTGCAGCGTGGTGGTTAGGCCCTGAGTGGATTGAAAAAGGAATGAATCCCGCAGAAACAGTTTGGGGGACCACAGAAAGCGTAAGTGCGATAATAGGGCTCACAGCGATTCTTGTATGTGTGAGTTGGTTAAAGCCCAAAGTGAACCTTCAGGAACTTCAACCTTAGGCCAATGCCTTGGCAAGAAGGAGATCTTCGGGCGTTGTGACCTTCAAATTAATGGGGTCGCCTGCGCAAATTGTTATTTTGTGACCCGCTGCTTCAAAAACAGATGCATCATCCGTAAAGGCAGGGGAATAGGAAACGGCAAATGATGGTTTTAACAACGCCAAATCAAAACACTGAGGGGTTTGGACAGAAATGAAATCTGATCGATTAAGTGCAACAGATTCATTTGTGTTAACATCCGAAATTTTACGAATGCTGTCCTTAAGAGGCACGGTCGGAATCGCTGAACCATGAATTGCCGCCATATCAAACGTATCGCGAATAAGCTTCACCGATGGAAAAGGACGGACAGCATCGTGAATGGCCACCAGTCCATTATCCGGCAAAGTAACAAGACCGTTTAATACTGAATGGAACCGTTCAACACCCCCTTGTATGAGGTGTGTGACACCTGATGGTCCATATTCTATCTCTAAACTGCGAAATTCGTCGAAAAGAGATTCGTGTAAGACCAAAGAGATTGGGGCGTCCGGAACAGCTTCATAAAAACGACGAAGGGTCCACCACATAAGCGGCAGACCCTTAATTATTAGAAATTGTTTGGCAGTCTTTGTACGCATTCGTGTACCAGTACCACCTGCAACGATAACAATGTGACGACTCACAGTGAGAGTTACTTTGACGCTGAAGCGTAACGCTCAGCGATTGCATTCCAATCTGCGACATTAAAAAATGCAGAGATGTAGTCTGGTCGGCGGTTTTGATAATTGAGGTAATACGCATGCTCCCAAACGTCGAGGCCCATGATAGGCGTACATCCACAACCTATACCAGGCATAAGTGGATTGTCTTGGTTTGCCGAAGAACACACACATAATTTACCTTCGTCACAGACGCATAGCCAAGCCCAGCCAGAGCCAAAACGAGTTGCAGCAGCTTTTGAAAACTGATCAACAAACTCATTAAATGAACCGAAGTCTCTGTCTATGGCAGAAGCCAAATCTCCTGAAGGTGTTCCACCTCCATTTGGGGACATCGAATTCCAAAATAATGTGTGGTTATAAAAACCTCCGCCGTTATTTCGGACTGCTGTATTATCAGTATGACTCGCAAGAAGGTCCTCGATACAAGACCCTTCAAGGTCAGATCCAGATACAGCTGCGTTCAATTTCGCTGTGTAACCAGCGTGATGCTTTCCGTGATGGATTTCCATAGTACGCGCGTCGATATGTGGCTCAAGAGCGTCGTAGGCGTAGGGTAGATTAGGTAATTCAAATGCCATTGTCTTATTTTTTAATACATATTTAAATTTTGATCCGTGATTGTTGAATCATTTAGCAGCAAATATACTCTTCCTTCTTGCGTCCCGAACCTATCATCTTCTAACAATTCATAAAGTGCCCTTTCAACGAATTCATCGCCGGAGGTTCTCACTTTATAGTAGGCGTTTTCACCTTTTACGTTTCTCACAACTTGGGCAAAGAATCTGATCATAATGCGTTCTATTTCTTCCCTTCCTTCATCACTGGACTTGTCAGGCCAAACCGTACCTTGTTTCTCTGCCACTTTCTTTATTGAAGACAGGCCCCCGGTGGCAGAATTTGTCCAAATAGAACTCGTTTCAGAAAGGGTGTTTGTTAAATTCTCACTGCGATGAAGATCCACCCAAGTAAATGCGGCATCACGTAACGCACCTGTCCACACCAGCTCTGCCAATGCCCTGTTTGACTGTGAACTGTCTAATGGGATAAAGACATCTGGGGTAATTCCACCACCACCATATACCTTGCGGCCTAACAAAGTTCTGTAGGCGATCGTATCTGTATGCTGTATGCTATCCGATAGAAAAAGCTCGCCAGACGCAATCCGATCTTGGTAATCATTCGCATAATTCACACCTTCACCGTACGGCTTTTGGATTGCTCTGCCGCTTGGAGTGTAAAACCTAGCGACTGTGAGACGAAGAGCGCCAGCTCCTGACAAGGCGTGTGGAACAGAAAATTCTTCCTGAACCAGTCCTTTTCCGAAAGATCGTCTGCCCACGATAAGACCTCTGTCGTTATCCTGCAATGCGCCGGCAAATATCTCACTGGCCGAAGCCGAGTTTTCATCTATGAGTACCGCAATAGGCCAACTTCTGTATTCACCACGATATGTAGAATTATAATTTATTCTCGGGGAGGCCTTGCCCTCGGTGTAAACAATCCCGAGTCCTTCATCTAAAAATCGATCAATCATATCTGTTGCGGAATGTAAATATCCGCCCCCGTTCCCTCTTAAATCTACAATCACTGAAGTAGCGCCTTGATTCGCCAAATTTATCATTGACTGCTCAAACTCGAGGGCGGTCGTCGCAGAAAAACGAATGACTTTGATATAGCCCACGCTGTTTTCAAGTACAAAGGAAGCCACCACACTATGTATAGGAATCCTTGCACGCTTAATCGTCACTTTGAGTAGTTCATCTACAGTGGTTTTATTGTCGGCAACTGCATTTCTGTTTCGGGCAATCCCCAAATCAACCTGAGTTCCTCTTGGGCCCTTAAGCAGCTTCATCACCCTGTCATTAGTGAGAGCGGGGCCAGAAATAGATTCGCCTTCAACTTCTATAATTCGATCTCCCGCTTTTATCCCCGCACTTTCTGAAGGCCCCCCTGGGATGGCGTTGACAACCATTAATGTGTCGTCCCGAATGATAAACTCGACGCCAATGCCTTCAAAATTCCCCTCCATAAGAACAGCGTTCGCTAATAGATCTTCGCTAGAGAAGTAATTTGTATGGGGGTCGAGTTCTTGGACAATCGATTGAACAGCAACATCAATTAATGACTCACGATCTACAGAGTCCACATAGAGAACTTCAATTTGGTTCAAAATGTGTGAAATTCGGTTGTCCTTGTGAGGACTATGTTGTGAACCGTCATGACATCCGCGGCCCAGCATAAGTCCCAAGGCCAGCGTAAGTGCGATGATCAGTGGTTGAGCTGGTCCGTTGAGCAGGCCATTTTGATTAGTCGACATAAGCTGCTTGCATTACTGTTCTAAAAGTTCTGTAACGATGGACGATTTCCTGAGAAAATCGACGCCACTTGTATCTTTGTAAGCCGATTTATAGACGACTCGCTTGATTCCCGCTTGCAGAATGAGTTTTGCACAATCTCTACATGGTGAGAGCGTAATATAAAGGGTAGAACCCTCTGCTGAGTTGTGACTTCGGGCAAGTTTAGTAATCGCATTTGCCTCAGCATGCAAGACGTACCAATGTGTTTGTCCCTCATCATTTTCACACTCATTTGGAAACCCACTGGGAGTACCATTATAGCCATCGGCAATAATCATGTTGTCTTTTACGATAAGAGCGCCCACGTTTTTCCGAGTACAATGAGAAAGTTTGGCCCACTCCTCTGCCATTTTCATATAGGCAATATCATACCTCAGTTGCTTTTTCTTCGCTTCATTCATTAATGCGCAAGATAATCTATGTAGTTTCGTTTTATGCGTATCTATACAAGAACAGGTGATGACGGAACTACTGGGCTTTTCGGTGGAACACGTCTCTCAAAAGACGACCTTAGAATCGAAGCTTACGGCACAGTGGACGAGCTTAACACATTCATAGGCAGATTAATAGAACATGAATCAATGAAAAAACATCGGGTGTTTTTTCGAGAGATTCAATCTCAGCTTTTTCTTTTGGGCAGCCATCTGGCAACAATAGACCCTCAGATGAAAGAAAAATTACC
>MDSV01208935.1_pt1 | contig 29635 bp, 21 predicted proteins | sample 810851 | NCBI WGS metagenome assembly MDSV01 (sample SAMN05326640, study PRJNA326480) | marine metagenome | isolation source: seawater | place: Atlantic Ocean: North East | collected 2012 | reverse complement strand
TATTTATCAGAGAATGTTTTTCTGAGACCTTATTACGATTCAAAAGTGGAAAAATATGTTTGTTATTTTGGTCAAAAAGTTTTTTTAAAATTTATATTCAGTTCTCCTTTAAAGATTAAAGAGGAAGAAATAGGGGAGTTAAAACCAAATCAGGAATTTTCATTTAAAATAACAAAAGATAGACGATTTACCTTCAATTATTTAGATAATAGTGTGATAAAGGTGAAAAAAATTTTAATAAAGTCAAAGATGGATAGAGAGTTACTAGAATTAGTTAATAAAAAAATATAAACTTACACTACTTTACATTTTCTATCTAAGAAAAATGAATATTTTTATGCAGTATTTAATTTAAGTTAATGCTGAGTTCAATTTCTAGATTTTTTTTATTTTGTTCAGGTGTAAGTAAAGAAATTATTTTAAAATGCCCAACATTTGAAGTTACTAAATATACAACAATTGGTGTTACCATTTTTTTTACAACTATCCTTGCATTTATATCTTCATTTTATGCTTTATCCTTAATCTCAGAAAACGTTTCTTTGATTTTTCTAGGCGCAATTTTCTGGGCTTTGATCATATTTAATTTAGATAGATATATTGTTATGAGTTTAAGGCCAACAGAATCGTTATTCAAAAATTTCATTCTTGCATCTCCTAGAATACTTATTGCTGTAATTCTCGCTGTAGTTATTTCGAAACCAATTGAAATAAAACTTTTTGAAAACGAAATAGAGAATTTTCATTATTCCTATAAATCTCAAAATATTAAAGCACTAGAAAATAAGGCAAATACAGTTCTTTCTTCAATTGAGCAAAAAAAATCGAAATTAGAATCCAAATACATCGCAAAAAAGAAGATTGTAGACCGTTATGAAGAAGATTATTTATGTGAAGCCGCAGGCACTTGTGGTACATTGGTTAAAGGAAGAGGACCTCAATTTCAATCTAGAAAGAATAGGTGGTTGGTAGAAAAAAAAATTCTTGCTAAAGAGTTAAGAAAAAAAGATTCACTTATAAGTTTAGAGAATTTAAAGGCTGATAAAATTAACGGTGAATATATTATTGCCAAGTCAAACATTATGGGAATGAAATTTGGTTTTTTTGATAAAGTTAGTGTATTAAACAAAGTCAATAAATCTGCTTCATATTTTATTCTTTTATTGTTTATTTTGGTTGAGACATCCCCAATTCTTACTAAAATACTTTCAAAAAAAGGACCTTACGATGCATTAGTTTTAAAAAGCGAAATTAATTATGAGTCTGATTATCTTCAATCCCTAAATGAAATAGAATCTTTAAAAATTAAGAGAGAGAAATTTAAAGAGTTTAAAAATGATATTGATTTGAAAGAAGCTGAGATTATATTGAATATGAAAAAAAATGGATTGAAAAATATTTCGAGACAAGAAGCATTTGATAGATATGAGAAATTAAAAAAAGAAGTAGCGGATGAGAAATAAAATACATTATTTATTGCTATTAGCATGTTTTATTTTTTGCATTACACATTTCTTAAGTCAGGATGTTGAATTGCCCTCTGAGATAAAAAAAGACAACAAGCTCAATAATATATTTTCATCCGAAAGTAAAATTGATATAATTAATTCAAAAGCTAATTTGTCAAGGCCAATTGTTTCTGAAAAAATCATCCAAAATCAAAAAATATCTATTAAAAGCTCTGATTTTGTAGATAGTATTAGAAATCAACTATTAGTAAATAAAGAAGTCAGGCTCGAATATAAAAATGCAGATATTTTAAGTAAAATAAAATTTAATGATTTTCAAGACACAATAGATTTGGCTGATATTAACGTCTTTTCGCCTGTTGGTGGTGTTCCATTAGTGTACACATATGAGGTTAAAAAAGGGGATAAAATATTTTATGAAATTAGAAATTTCAGTAGTAAAAAATTAAAGTCAATTGAAGTTAAAGAAGGAGACTTTTCCAGGTTTGTAAAACAAAATCTCAATAAGAAAGATTTTATTAAATCATCATTTGTAGTTACTTCTGACAACACTCTTACTATTGAAATTAAAAACGATGATTTCATTAAAAATCTAGGATTATTAAAATCTTCCATTAGAATAGTGATTAAAAAGTTGACAAATATCAGTTTAAACTCAGAAATCATTTATGATACGATTTTTACAAAAAAGAAGGTAATGGAGACTAAATTCGATACTATTATCAAGATAGAAGCGAACAAAAAAATTAATTTGGCATCAAAACAAAATATTATTAATAATAATAAATATACCTTTCCATTGATAGTAAACACTAAAGACAGTTTAATTGCTTACAGTTATTGGATAGGACTTAATAAAAATGATTCTTTGCAAATTGATGATGTAAGAAGTAATCCGTTATCTAATTTTTCTTTGAACGAGTTGAATAATCAAAAAACAGAAACTAAAGATATGGAGCTATTATTTTCCGAAAATAAAGACTTAAGTTTTCGTTTTGAAAATTACACTCTTGATAGAAGAAGCTTGAATCTTTCTGATAATTATTCTGTATTTAGGGTAGATAATCCTTATACTATGAGTTTAGTTAAAAAGGGTTTAGTTAAAATTGAAAATAATTCAACTCTTTATGATTATGATATACAATTTGTAAGTTTTTCAATTTCTTTAGTGCCTTCAAGGTTTGAAGTGGAAAAAGATGTAGGGGAAATAAAAAAATATATAAAAATGACTCTTTCTGGCTTTTGAAAAATTTAGTCAAACATATCAAATATTTACTGTTAGTTTTTCTTATTACAAATACTTCTTGTGACAAAGTAAAGCAAATTGAGAAGGTACTTAAAAAGTCATTTGGTCAGGTAAATAGATTACAGAGAAAAAAGAGTAATTACTCAAAAAGGTTGGGTCTTGGAGGTAAAGATAAAAATGACACAATAAAGGGAAATAGTACTTTAGAATTCAATACGATTGATCAAAAAAATATGATAAACGAATATGGTTATATATTTGAAATGATCAATGGCGTAGATCCTGGAAAAATTATTAATAATAATGAAATAACAGGCCCTTCTAAAGTGTTTTCTATTTCAGATACTGTGAGCACTGTTTCATCAAATATTGAAGTATTTGGTTGGCATCCTCATTGGATGAGGTCAAGTTGGAAGAATTACCCTTTTAATCTTTTGTCAACAATTGCTTATTTTTCTTACAAGATTAACCCTACGTCTGGAAATCCTCAAAATCCTTTAGACTTAAATACTTGGTCAGAATCGGAGTTTGTTAAAAATGCTAAAATCAAAAATACTAGAGTTCTTTTAACAGTATCCTTACATGGAAAAGAAAATACTGTTAAATTTTTGGAGTCAGATATTTCTATTTGGGAAAATGTTTTTTCTAAAGTATCATCTTTAGTTGTTTCCAAAGACGCAGATGGAATTGATATAAATTTTGAAAATTTACCACCTAGTCAAAGAAAAAACTTTTTTCTTTTTGTAGAAAAATTTAAATCTTATTTAAATATTGAATTTTACAAAAAGAATAAAGGAAACTCTTTTCTTTCTCTCACTTTTCCTTCATCTAAAAGCGCTGAGAATTATTCTGTGAAACGATTTTCAGATGCTAAGCTTAAAGATGGGAGTGAACTTGTTAATTTGATTGTTATAATGGGTTATGATTATCAATCAAAATTTATTCCTGGTGGTACATCACCGTTACAGTCTGATGGAAATCAGATTAGCTTATTGAGTGCTCTTAATAGATACAGTTCATATGGCGTGGATAAAAATAAAACAATTTTAGCCTTACCTTATTATGGACTAATGTATAACATTGAGCCTGTCATTGATTCCTTAACAAATACTCAAAAAGACATATCAGCTGCCTTGGAAAGAAAATTGACTTACAGAGAAATAATAGAATTATTCATTGAAAATCCAGATTTAAAATATGATATTGATTTAGATCCTATTTCAATGAGTAAACAGATTTCTTTAGTTTTTGATGACAATACGATGAAAGAAATTATTTACGATGATTCATATACACTTTCCAAAAAATATGATTTCGCAATGACTCAGGGTCTGAAAGGAGTAGGAATTTGGGCTTTAGGTTATGATAATCAGCGTTATGAACTTTGGAATTTAATCGATCAATCATTTACATCGGGACAAAAAATTTATACAAATCCAATTGGTGAAGTAAATGGATTTCCACTTAGATTGGCAAAATCCTTAGTTAAGGATAAAAATATTTATTTTGTTATAATCATATTTTTAACCATTTCTGTTATTATCGCCACATTGATTTTGCTTGGTGATTTTAGATTCAGAGAGATGATTGGGACTAAAAAAATTAATGCAATTATTGCACTCACAGTCTGTTACCTTTTTTTAATTCCTCTAATTATTTTCATAAATGACCTATTTTTTGCAGATGGCTATGGTATTTACATTAAAAGCGAAGTCAATTTATATATAGCGATGTTTCTAGGAGCCTTATTTTTTTATTTGGGATCAAAGCTCACAATAAAAAAGGAGGATAAACCATAGTGTTATGAAAAAAATAATTTTCAGAGAAATCTTTTGGCTAATTTTTTCAGCGGTATTGTCGTTGCTAATTTCCTTTTTATTTATGGAATTAGTTGAATTATCCTCAACTGACAGACAAATGAGATCAATTGAGAAAATATTTTCGATACAACTGTATATAGTAGGTGTAATAGTTGCTTTTATTTGTATATATATAGTTAGAATTTTAGTTTATGCTATAAGAGTTTTAATAAGTTAAGTCCTTAGAATGATTCACAATATTGTAACAGCCATATCTTCAAGAGTTAATTTATATGTAAAAAATAGATTATTGATTGATGACGATGTTGTTGTGGTTAGAAACTTAGTTGATTTAAAGGGGTCAATTAGTGAGGGTGTTCAAAATAAAATTTCTGTTTTTTTACTCAGTGTTGAAGAAGATAAAACATCTAAAACAAAATCTCTTACTAGAGTTGTCAATAATCCAGTAATAATTTTAAATGTTAATATAATGTTTGCTGCATATTTTACAAACAATTCTTATGTTGAGTCTTTAAGGTATATTTCATTGGTAATAGAGTTCTTTCAAAAAAATCCAAATTTCTATCTTTCAGACACACCAGGACTTCCACTGTCAAATCCTAAAGTTCATGTAGAAATATATAACCTTAATATGCCAGATACAATGCGTTTGTGGGGTGCAATTGGCACCAAGTATCTTCCATCTTGCGCTTACAGGATAAAACAAATTAAATTTGATAGTGAACAAATGAATATTGATATACCACCAATTATGGGAGGTTAACTATTTGTACTAAAATTACATGTCTATAAAATCTACATATGAATTTATTTCAGGCTTCAAAGAAGTAGTAAGGGTAGATATTCTTCATGATTTTTTTAAAAATGGAGCATTAAATAATTTTCAAATTGTCATTGATTCTCAAACGGTTAGATTACTAAAAAACTATGGTCTGATATTAAAAACTCAAAATAATAGTATATTAATACTTTCTGAAGTTAACGATAGATTTAACACATTATCATTCAATGGGGAAATATGCTTAAAAATACAGCTCTATCCAAAGGATAAATTTTTTTTAAATTATACTAACTTGCCTCATAATTTAGGTAGAAGTCTATATTTTGAAAATAAATTCAAAGACAATTTACATCCAGGTAAATTTGTCGATAAAAGATCTATTAAAAAAAGTAATGGAAAGTTCAAATTCGATATTTTATTGAAATTTAATGAGTCGCATGGTTTTTTTGGTAAATCCTCAAAAGTTTCTAAAAAAGACATACTTTATAAAATTATTTTTACTTCAAGAAGCTATTTTTTGAGATATAATTTAGTTACATCTTCAAATAATTTAGGTAAATATTATATAACTAATGAAGAAGATGAATTTAAACTTAAAGGATTTAAAAAAAGAATATTAACATCAAAAAAAACTGTTTATTCCATTACTTTAAAAGATGAGTTAAAATCTATGGAATCTTATGATTTTAGACATTTTTTAAAGAAAGATGATGATTTTTTTAAATCCTATTTGTTACCCCTAAATCATCCTGAAAAACAAAATATTTCTTATTGTAGTTCTGACAAAGTATATTATGCAGATGTGTTTATTAATATTGATTAAAAGATGTTAATAACTTTTGTTGTTTTTTCTGAACATAACCACGTTAATTTTGCAAATTAGTATTAGTTATAATTGTTTTATCTTTTTTAAAAAAGTGTAGAATGTTTTTCGAAATAAAATCTAAATATCAACCAAAATCTAAACTATGGCAACAAAATTAGCTACACCAGGAGTGTATGTAGAGGAAAAAAGTTCATTTGGTAATACTGTAGTCTCTGTACCAACTGCTGTACCTGCATTTGTTGGGTACACTGAAAAAGCATCAAACTCTACAAAGGATTTGACTAATGTTCCTACAAGAATAACTTCTTTTTCTGAATATAATGACTTATTTGGTGGCCCATCAAAAACAAAGTTTGAAATAACAAATGATGAAGATTCGTCATTTAACCTCAAAATGGTTAAGTCAACAAGATTTTTGATGTACGACTCACTGAGATTATTTTTTAACAATGGAGGTTCTGAATGCTACATTGTTTCAACTGGTTCTTATTCTTCTGGATTAAATGCAAAGAAAATTTCTGACAAAAAATCAAATGGAGGAATTGTTGCATTAGAAAAGCATTTAGAACCTACAATTTTGGTAGTTCCTGATGCAACTTTATTATCACAAAATGACTGTTTTGCAATTCAATCTGAAATGTTAGCGCATTGTGGTCAAAAAATGAAAAACAGATTCGCAATATTAGATGTTTACAATGGAACAGTTGCTAGAACATACTCAGACGACGATGTAATTACTAAATTTAGAGAAGGAGTAGGTTCAAACTTTTTATCGTGGGGTGCTGCATATTATCCATTTGTAAATACCAATGTTATTTCTTCTTCTGAAGTAGATTACTCAAGAATCAGTAATCCTGAAACCTTAGTTGAAATATTAAATGCAGAAGTTGAAGCCAATCTTGAGGCAAATAATATTTCAGAGTCAAAAGCTGATGCAATTAGTAATGAAATTGCAAAAATTGTTGATTCAGAAAATGATAACATTGAATCTACACATGCAATTCTTCTTTCAGTTAGTAAAACTTATAATTTAATTCTATCTCAAATTATAGATACCTTAAATATTATGCCACCAAGTGCAGCAATGGCTGGTGCTTATTCAATGGTTGATGGTACTTTTAATGTTGGTAAATCTCCTGCAAATATTAGTCTTGGTTCTGTAGTTTCACCATGTGTCAATATAAATGCTGACGATCAAGAGGATATGAACATGCCATTAAGTGGTAAGGCAGTAAATGCAATTAGAAGTTTTACTGGTAAAGGTACTTTAGTATGGGGAGCAAGAACATTAGACGGAAATTCACAAGATTGGAGATATATAAGCGTCAGAAGAACAATGACCTTCTTGGAGCAAAGCATTAAATCATCGGCTGAAGCATTCGTTTTCTCTCCTAATAACTCAACCACGTGGTCTACTTTAAGAGCTACAGTAAGTAACTTTTTAAACAATCAATGGGTTGGTGGACTTTTAGTAGGTTCTAGTCCAGATGAAGCATTTCAAATTGAAATAGGATTGGGATCGACAATGAACTCTAATGATATTTTAGATGGAATTTTGAAAATGACAGTAAAGGTTGCTATAGTTAGACCAGCAGAATTTATTGTATTAACATTTGAGCAAAAACAACAAGAATCATAACATAAATTTAAAATCAAATAATAATAAACTATGGCAACACCAACAGCAGGAGCCGGAGACGCACAAGATGAGTATTGGCCCTTACCCAAATTTTATTTTTCAGTAGATATAGGAGATTTTACTGACTTACCTTTTCAGGAAGTTAGTGGATTAGATATAGAAACTGAAGCAGTTGAGTACAGACACGGAAACAGTCCCGCATTTTCAGCTATCAAAATGCCAGGGATGCTAAAGTATGCAGATGTAACTCTAAAAAAAGGTGTATTTACTGATGATAACGAATTTTATGAGTGGATAAGTTCAATCAGCCTAAATACTTTTACCCGTGTTACTGTCGTAATTAGGCTTCTTAATGAAAGTGGAGATACTGAATTTACTTGGCAATTAAACAATGCATTTCCCTTAAAGGTTACGCCAACAGACTTGAATTCAACAGCATCTGAAGCAGCAATTGAATCAATTGTATTTGCACATGAAGGCCTAGAGGTGGTTACTGGCTAAGGAAAGCTAAATGCTTTTTTTTAATTTAGTTTAATAGAATACCTTTTCACAGTTAATTCGAAGAAAATTAGAAGCTATTAAATTTGTTATTTACATTAGTGCCAAAATATTTCACTAGAGAGAGGTGTTTTATATACCAAGGACCACAGGGTCTTAAAAATTGATTAGGTTCCCAAGAAAATTACTCTACTTCTAGAATTAAGTTCTAAAAGTATTTTTTAATGCATATTTCAATTTGTTTTCAAACTCTTTTTCCTGGGTTTTTGTATAACTTATTGTTCCGTTTTTGATTTTACTAATGTATATGCACTCTTTGTCTTTGCTTTTACAGTAATAACTGTATAATTCGTCGTTAGTAATTATAAATTTTGATTTTTGTATCAGATTTATTGTTAAGTTAACATCATAATTCCTTATTTCTTTTCCTAATATTTTTTTTCTTGTCTCAGGTATAAAATAATTTATTAATTTTTTTATTTCACTATTTCGTTTTTCAGAAAGTGTTAGAATTAGGTATAGATTATTTCTTCCATTTATAAATTTTGATGTTGTAGAAATGATTTGTTTAAACTGGAATAAGTTTTTAGATTTTAAAATTATGTGTATGTATCTAATTTGAGATAGAGCTCTTAAACCTGAACTTTTTAGTGTCCAATCAATGTATTCGGAAGTATTTTCAATTTCGGTTATGTTAATTTTCTCAGCTGGTTTTTTTAGTATTGTGTAACTTAATTTATCAATCTTTCCTAGCTTATTTTGTAGTAGTTTTACTTTATTTTCAAGGTGAGATGTCGATTTAGGAATTCGTATCTTCTTTATTATCTTTCTTTGAAATAATACACTATAAATCCTAATCCATTTAGATCCTGAAATATTAATAATTACTTTCTTAGACTCTTTTTTATTTATCGAAATAATCGACTTTATAAAGGTCCTAAAATCTATAATATTAAATATTGTTTTAAAATTCTTTTTTTTAAAATAAATATTGTCAATCAATTCATCATTCCAACATACTAAGGTTAGTACATTCTTATCTTCTCTTTTTACAAGAAGCGATCTTTCAATAATATTTAGTAGTAAAAAATCAGAAAATGTGCTCTTAGGACTTAAAAAAATTATAAAATTCAATTAATTAAGTTTTTTCTTTATATAATCAAATGTATCGTCCAAATTAAAGCTTAGGTAAGCTAGTTTTCCATTGTAGCTAGATCCTAATATGTAATATTTATTTTTAGAAATATAACTTTCGATATCAGATATTATACTTTTAGTACCAAGATTTATATCAATCCTTGAAAGCATATCACTAAAGTTTTCTTTAAAATTAATCACGCACAGCGATCCTTTAGTTGATGAAGAAAATAACTTACCTTTATTAACTCCAAAATGTAAAGATAAAATTTCAGAGTCATGCGCTAATATTCTCTTATTGTATTTCAATTTATTTTCAACTTGATTAAAAATATAAATCCAGCCATTTTTGGTAGAAAAGAAAAAGTTACCATTATAAAAATCAATTCTTGTAACTTTATCGTTATTAGATAGGACTTCATTATCTTTTTCAAATATTAATGTATGAGATCTTTTATTAATATCATACTCAAAAATTTCTCCATTTTCAGTTAAAAAGTAAAATAAGTTGTTATTATCGAAAGAAATTTGATTTATTTTACTATCGGTATTAATTTGAATTTCGGTAAGTTTTTTAGCACTTAAATTGTATTCTATTATTGATTTATCGCTAACGGAGTAGATCTTATTTTGATTGTAAATTATAGTTTTAACTTCATGTGTTTTTTCTCTTATTAGCTCAGGAAATATTTTAGTTTTAATATTTTCACTTATACTTAAATACCATATTTCTCCATTTTTTAAACCAGCAACTATTACATCAGAATTTATTGGTTTTATTGCAGTGATATTGGAATGTAGTTTAAAACTGTCAAAAGTGAGACTATCTAAATTTTGATTTGGCACTTTAGAGTAATAAATTTCTCCAGACTCTCCAGCTGCGAAAATCCGTTTATCATCTGAAACGGTAACAACATTTAATTTATTTTTTTTACCTAAATTCAAGCCTCTTAATAAATTAAAATCCTCTACTTCAGTAATATTATCTACACCATTAATCTTTGAAATCATAATATTTCCTAGCTTTCTAATATAGTTTAAATCATTATTTTCCGTTATTAATGTCAGCTCACTAAGGGCTTCAAGATCATATTTATGCACTTTTATTAAACTATCTTTTGACCTTTGTAGTGCTTTGTAGCCTTTGTAAAGAATAAGACTCTTTTTAGCAAAGTCTAAAATTTTTGATTTATCATTCGGTTTTAGTAAAAATGTTTCTTTAGAAAGCTTCTTTATTTCATTTCCTAACTTTATTTCTTTTTTAGTTAGTAGAATAAATTTTTGATTAACGCCCAATTCCTTTATAGCAGAGTCAACTTCAAATTGAAATTTTTTAAGATCGTTTTTTTGTTCCGAAATTTTTAATCCATTTTCAGCTATTTCTTTATCTTTTTGAAAAAGTAAGTATTCCTTAGATGCTATAATTTTTTTAGATTTCTCTAGAAATTTTAAATCTTCTTGAATTTTCACTGAAAGCATCTCAGCATTTTTAATCATTGAATCTTTTTCATGCTCCAGCAAGTGAATTTTCTCTTTTTGATCTGTTAATCTATTTCTTTCCTTTTGTATTTTATTGTCTTTGATTTCATCTACACCACCAGCAACTAGCACAATTAAGAAAGTTACTATTCCAAGTGCTAATTTTAGTTTAAAGTTTCTCTGATCTCTCTTTTGGGAAGTTATTGACAGTTCTTTTTGCTTTTCGAAGGCATGTTTTTTCTTTAAAAAATATTCATTTACAATTTGAAAATCAAAGTTATATTTAGTGGACCAATTTTCATTAATATTTTCATTGTTTAAGAGCTCAAATCCACTTTCTAGCTCTTTTTGGCTTATTTCCTTATTATCTTGAGCGTTATGTAGAAAAGTTTCAAATTGACTGTAGTATATAATCTCATCTTTAATATAAGAGTTGAATCTTTTCCAGTTGAAGCAATTGGAGTACTTTAAAATTATAATATCACTATCTTCGATTAAATAATTATTTTTCGGTTTAACAGAAAAATTGTTATCTCTTATAATGTCAAATATTTCCCCAAACTCTGAATTTATTTTCATGAAAATAGCTGAAAGTTCTTTCTTAGAAACTTCACAATAATTCATGATAAACTTAAAGTCTTGGTAAAAATTATTTAAGTTTTCTGAATCTGCTCTTGTAAATGATCTAAAAATTAGTTCAATTGTTCTCTGATTTTTTTCACTTTGATGTATAAAGTAATTTTCAAAGGAATATCCAATTACTCCTTCAAGCTGCCCATTTTGAAAATAGGTATCATTATCTAATAAATTTTCTTTTAAATCATCAGATTCACTGAATTTTTTTAGTAAAAATTGAAAATTAGTCAAGTGAGAAGGGTCTTCAGATATTTTTAAGCTAATTTTATCTAAGACACTTTCATTAATATTAAAGTTTATTTGCTCATTTGCAGAGCTAATAATTTTTTTAAGATTAATATTTGGTAAATTAAATTGGCTTAAACTTAATAGCTCTGAAAATTTCCCATATATATTTAGTTTTGAAAAATACTCTGCTTGAATATTTAATATAAAATAAATGGAGCATGATTCATTTTTTACTGACTTATAAATTATATCAATTAATAAATTATCTTCAGAACTTAGTTCATTATTGAAAACTTTTGAATATTTAAAAAGATCTTCAACTTGATCTATAAAAATTAGCAAGTTTTTTTTGGCGAAAATTTCAGATTCGCGAAATATTTTTAATAGCCCATAACTATCTTTTTCTTCAATGGTCTGCATATAAAGTTCAAAATCTGATGATTTTGGTTTATCATTTAAATAAAATTGTTTACCTGAAGAAAGCGAAGCACACAAATTACTTACAGGACTTTTACCTGGTCTAAGTTTACAAACGCTCCATTCTCTTCCAGAGTTGCCCAGAAAATTTGACTGTATTCTTTTTAAAAGCCCTGAAAGAACAAAAGATGTTTTACCACTCCCTTGTGCACCGCTGATAGTTATGATTTTATTTTTTTTAAATATCTCTAATGCACGCTCAATTGATTTTTCTCTTCCAAAAAAACTTTCCGAGTCATCTTCATTATATGGCCTTAATCCTACTAAATTTAACCTTCGCTTTTCCAACTAATTATTAATAAAAATTGCAAATGTTAAATTATAAAAATAAGTATTACTTTCTATTAATTATGTAGAAAATATTTCTCAATTTTTAGTTAAAAATGTGATGTAGAAAAAATTGAAAATTAATTGATTAAATAAGTATTTTTTATTGATTTAGTGATTCAATTTCTCTTATTTTAATGTATTTTTATATCAATTAAATATCCCCTGATAGAGTTAATTAATTTTAGTTATTATTACTACTAAAATCTCCTTAAGGGTATTTTTATTTTTGATTAACTATCGTTGTGAAAAATGAGTAATAGTATTAAGCCTTTTGATGAATATCCAATACTTGGCTATAAATTTGATGTGGTCTTTATAATTGAAGGAATCTCTTTTAATTGTGCTTTTCAAACAATTAGTGGCATATCAAAAACTACAAAAACTACTAAGCTCCAAGTTGGGGGTGACTTTTTTAACGAATACCAGCTTCCAAATACTTTTATTTATAAGCCTGCAGTGTTTAAAAGGGGTGTTTTAAGAAAATTTGGTAATGATAAAAATCCTGAGTTCTTACAATCTTGGTTTGAAAACCTAGGTTGGATAAATGGTTATAAAATTTTAACTGCTACGGTAGAAATTCATGTAAAAGATTTTAATAAAAATAAAGAAAGAATTACTGTTGAAACGATAACACTTTCAAATGCTTATCCAACTTTAGTTACACTTGGAGAATTAAATTCACAAAAATCTGAAGTTCTCGTTGAAACTGTTAATTTTAATTACAGTTCTTTTTCAAGAATTAATAAAAACAAATAATTAGTAAAAATGTTATGATTGAAATTCAGCAATTAATAATAAAAGGAAAGGTAAATGGAGAATTTGATGCTTCTGATAATGAAATCATTAAGCTAATTGATGACAAAATAGAAGATTATATTTCTAGGTATAAATTTGCTCTTTCAAAAGAGCAAAAAGAATTTCTTATAGAAGAATGTACGGAAAGTGTATTAAAAAAAATAGAACTGGAGTCTAGGTTATGAATAAACTTGTAATAAATGCTTATTCTGATACAAATGGAGGATCTCCGTTTGAAAATTTTGTGCTACAGTTAAATCCAGTTTCAATTTCGGTTACAAAATCTACTGATAATTTAAAAGAAAGCAAAGATGCAGATGGGAATAGTAAATCTGCAAATTCTGCTACCTTCCAGCCAGCTAAAATAACATTTAAATTTACTCTTGATAATTCCGGTGTTGTAAATCACCCAATTGACGGATATAATATAAAAGATTGTATAGATAAACTCCAAAAAATTTGTGTTACGCCTAACAACGAGACACACAAAAACCCATTTGTTCACATGACATGGGGCAATACTTTTTTTAATTATAATTACGGACAGGTAACAGCGTTAAAATACGATTACACATTTTTTGATAGAGATGGTAACGCTTTAAGAGCTTTAGTTAACCTAACGGTAACCGAAGTAGATAACCCTTTTAATGACCGAACACATAGAAGCCCCGATATAACAAGAATACCTACTGTTAAAGATAAAGACAATCTAGTTGGAATAAGTTTGGATTACTACGATAAAAAAGACTATTACATTAAAATTGCTGAGTTAAATAATATGGTTTCAGTGAGAGACCTTAAGAGTGGAAGTCAAATAATTTTACCTCCTTTAAAAAAATAAAATATGGCAACGAGTGTAAATAGACCTAAAGATTCCCTTAATAAAAAAGCATCATTTGATATTATTATCAATGGCAACACTCTTGGAAGCAGCTACAGAATTTGTAAAATATTTACCAAAAAGGAATTAAATAAAATCAGTCGATCATTTATTGAAATTTACGGAGGTGATAGTGATAAAAATGAGTTCAAAGAAATTGAAGATTCTATATTTGATACAGGTAATGAAGTCATCATTAAAATGGGATATGACCAGTCTAATGTAAAAGTTTTTGAAGGCATTATTGAGTCATGTTCTGTAAATCTTCACAGCGGCTATCAAAGCAATCCAGAAAAAAGCGTCTTAAAAATTGAATGTGTAGATAAAGCCATTAAACTCTCAAATTCGTTTACAAATGAAATATTTGAACAAATGACAGATTCTGAGATCATAAAAAAAATAGTTAGTAGTGTAAGTGGATTAAGTACTAAAATTGTTGACTTAGAGCAGGAGCATGAATTTTTTTCAAAATATAATAGTAACGATTGGGATTTTATTTTAGAGCGAGCTTCATCCAATGGAATGGTGGTTATAAACTCTAATAATAATTTAAGTTTTATAAACCCGTCTTATGAAAAAAAATCAGAACTTACTATTTCTAATAGCGGATACACCTATTCATTTCAGGCAAAACAAAAATCTGAAAATCAAATCAAAAAATTAGTTATTAATTCTATTGATAGTTTTAATAACGAAAAAGTATCTAAGGAGGTCAATGAGCCTTTAAATAAATTAATTTCTGCTGATGAACTAGCAAAATCAGAGCTAGACAATTTTTCACCAGATGAAGTTGTACTTAATTATGCAACAGACTTAACCTATGATGAGATAGATGAAATTGGATTTTCTAAGTTAAAAATGCTTCGTTTAAATAGAATTTTTGGTAAATCCAGTTTTAGAGGTGTTCCAGATTTAGATATAAATTCAGTGGTGACTTTTGAGGGTTTTGGAAATAAATTTGATGGTGATGTCTTTGTAAGTTCGGTATCCCATACTCTTTCTGAAGGGGAGGTTACTTCCGAAATATCGTTTGGTTTCAGAGATAGTATTAGTAGTGAGAGAGGGCTTACAAAAAACCAACCTTTTAATAAAATATCAGGGTTGCATATCGGAAAAATTTCAGAAATTGAGAAAGATCCTAAAAATCAATTTAGAGTTAAAGTAGTTATCCCTGAGCTAAAGTCCATTAATAATAATATATGGGATAATATATTTGAGAATGGAATATGGGCTAAATTATCCCAATGTTATGTTTCAGAAGATTCTGGTTTTTTCTTTTATCCTGAGATAGGTACTCAAGTTATAGTATCGTTTTTGTCAGAAAACCCTACTCAGCCAGTGGTTCTAGGTAGTTTATATACTAATGAAAATAAGCCTTATAATGAGATAAATAATCTCAACAATTATAAAGCTATAGTACTTAAAAATAAAATGAAAATAGAATTTGATCAAGAAAATGAAAAATTATCCATTTCAACTGAAAAGGGAAACGAGATTAAGTTGGATGAAAAAAACACAGAAATTTCTATAAAAGACGCAAATGATAATGAAATAAGTATTTCAGGAGATAACATATTTTTAAAGTGTAAATCAGATATTAAATTAGATTCTTCTAATATTATCATGAATGCATCAGGAAATATTAAATTGGACTCTAAGTCTGATTTGAATTTTACAGCTGCCAATATCGACAACAATGCAAAAATTAAATTTTCAGCCAAAGGTTCAGCAGGTACTGAAATTAGCTCTTCGTCAGTAACAACATTAAAAGGATCAATAGTTCAAATAAATTAAATATGCCCGCTGCAGTTAGAATAACAGATTTTCATCAATGTCCAATGCAAACACCTGGTGTGCCACCTATCCCACATGTTGGAGGGCCTGTCATTGGTCCCGGTGCACCAACAGTTTTAATTGGCGGATTACCAGCTGCCGTTATGGGTGATTCTTGCACATGTGTAGGACCTCCAGATACAATTACCGCGGGCTCATCAACAGTACTTATTTGCGGAAAGCCCGCAGTTAGAATGGGTGACCAAACAGCACATGGGGGAAGTGTAGTCTCGGGTTGCATGAATGTAATAATTGGATAGGTTATGAATAAGAAATCATTTTTAGGTACCGGTTGGAGTTTTCCTCCTCAGTTCAATAAAAATACTGGAAGTGTATCAATGGTTTCAGATGAAGAAGATATAAAGCAAAGTTTAAATATTTACTTCAATACCATGATTGGTGAGAGAATAATGAGACCAAAATATGGATGTGTGATTCATGACAAACAGTTTGAGAAGATAAGCGATAACATACTACAATCGTTAACTTTTGAAATGACAACTAGTATCGGCAAAATAGAACCTAGAATTACTGTTATTGATCTTAAGATTATAAAATTAGACGTTAATAGTGGATACATTGAGATTAAGTTAGTTTATAGCATTATATCAACAAATATTCGAGACAACATTGTATTCCCATACTACATTAATGAAGGAACACACATAAATTAATGAATAACCAAAAAAAAATATTGTCTCCCGAGTTATTAAAAATTGATAATAGATCAATATCAGATTTAATAAATTATGTCGGTAACCTTTCAAAAGAGATAAAATATTATGATACTCAAGATAATATTTCAGGAAGTTTTTTTGAAATGTTTTCAAATGATGAGAGTTTTTTAATTTCTGAAATTTCCAAATTTGATACGGCGGAACTAAAATCAAAGAGAATTAAATTTATTAAGCAGTTTGATCTTGATCTTAATATAATTTCCAGACAAAAGATATTATTACAATATTTAGATTTTACTAAATTCTTATTTGATACATTAAATGATTGGTTTAGAAGGTCTACGGACAAAAAACTCAATCTGTCTAATAGTGAGCTAAATAGTCAAATTGAGCTGATAATAAATCACCATGCGTCTGCTCTTTTAAAAGACTTTAATGAAATTATTTTAAAAATTAACGACCTTGGATTTGATAAAAAAAATAAATTAAGTATTGTAAATTATAAATTTTCTATTTGGGAGAATAGTTCTTATAAATCATTTGAAATTAAATTAGAAAAGGAAAAGAAATTAAACATTGAAATACTTTTTAAAAAGCTGATTCTTATAAATAATTCTCTCTTTAAATTAATATCAAATGTTGTAATTAGGTCTTCGGAAAAATTATCTACTGCTCTAAACAAAAGCAATCACAATGCTCATGTAGGTTTATTATTTACATTTTTAAATTTATTTAAGCATTTACAAAACGACATAAATAGAATTAGTAAGAAGCATTTAGACTATTATTTTTCGAAGGTTTTAATGCAGAAGAAAACTCAAACCGCACCTAATAAAACATTTGCAGTATTTGGAATTGATCAAAATATCATAGAAACGTTAGTAAAAAAGAATACAAAAATAAATTCCGGGCAGTATGAAAATGGTTCTGTAATTAAGTATAAGGTAGATAATGACATTATACTTAACAACGCTAAAATATCATTTTTGATGACTATTTTTTTAAGTAGAAATCCACTCCACGAATTCAAATCAAATTATAGGCTAATTTCTTCTGTTTTTTCCAAGTTAGTATGTAATAGTATTACTGAAGTTTCAAAATTTAATAGTAATTCTAAAGTTTTTAATGCATTAGGAATAGATCAAAATTACCTTAGTGAAGATGAATCTAATATGGATTTTGCAGAGATGGGTTTTATAATAGGATCTTCAGCTCTTAATTTAGGGAAATCTAAAAGAAATATTTTAATTGATTTTTTATTTGATGAAAACTCTTTAGGACAATTAAGTAACTTGATTATTGATATAGCTAATCAAACAGAGCTTAATGAAGATGAGGTGTTTTTTAAAATTTTTTCTGATTCATTCCATGTAAGTTATACAACAGAGCTAGGTTGGGAATCAATAAAAAATTATGAAATTTTGATACCCGATGATTGGAGTAGAAATACACTCTCAATTGAGATTAATTTGATGAAATCAAAACCGGCATTTTACAAATTTGACTCTTCAATACATAAAGAATATATAAAGGGCAATTCACCCATGATTAAGTTTGAAATTAATCAAGGAAAATTTTACAATGTATTTGCATTTTTAGACAAAATGAAATTGGAGGAAATTAAAATCAAAACAGATGTTTTCAATCTAAATGATTTAAAAATTTTTAGAGACGGTCAAAGCATTCAAAATTCAAATGAATATGAGATTTTTGGTCCTACACCAAAATATAAATCGGCTTTATTTATAGGTTGTGAAGAATTATTTAATAAAAAAGTAATGAATTTTAATCTTAGTTGGAAATATAGCAACTTAGATGAAATTGAATACAATTTCAGTAATTACTACAATGGCTACGGTAAGGATTTTTCTCATGAACTCTACAAGATTAAATTATCGCTGTTAAAAGATTTTAATTATGTTACTAGTAACAAAACACAAAATTACTTCCCCATTTTTGATGTGGAAGAAAGTAAGATTTTAAATAAAAAATCACATACCTTCAATTTATCTAAATTTAATCTTTTACCAAACTTTGAGATTGATAATAAGTATATAAATGAATTTTCTAATGACTATCAAACTGGGTTTTTGAAACTTGAGCTAGATTCTCCAACATATGCATTTGGACACCGAATTTATCCAAAAGTTTATGCTGAAAATGTAACCAATAATATCAACAGCAAAGAACCAACAGTCGGTGGAATTATAAATGAACCCTTTTCACCTAAAATTTCTGAAATTTCAATTGATTATTCTGCAGAAACTACGCTTTATTTCAATGAAAAAAATAGACAGGAAAATGACTTTAATGAGAACAATTCCTTCTATCATATTTCACCATATGGAGTAAAGAGAACTTTTTCAAAAGATTATATCGATAAACGTATGTTTGAAGATATTGCAAATGAAGGAGAACTTATTATTGGTTTTCAATCTTTTGAAGGTATAAGAAATATTGATCTTCTTTTTGAGATAGTTAAAAATGAAAATAAAAGTTATGATTTTAGCACTAAAATAGAATGGTTTTACAGCTCTAAGGGTGAATGGAAAATATTAACGAATCAAAATATTCTAAATGATCAAACAAATAATTTATTAAATAGTGGTGTAATTTCATTTTTGTTACCAAATGATTATAGTTCTAGTGATTATTTGTTAAATAAAAATGAATTTTACATAAAAGCTATTTCTAAAAATAGAGCTGATCAATTTGGATTAATAAAATCTATACACACAAATTCTGCTTCAGTAACAGAGATAATTCCAAAACAAGAAAGTGTCAGACTATCACAACTAAAAGCAGAATCATTTCAAGATCTCGAAAAAAACATAAAGGGGGTGATTTCCATTTCGCAGCCTATTGATTCCCCAAAAATTATCTTATCAGAAAACCAAGACCAGTACTACAAAAGGGTAAGTAATCTATTAAAGCATAAGAAAAGACCTGTTACTAAATCGGATTATGAACAGTTTTTATTAAATAGTTTTAATTATTTAAGTTATGTAAAGTGTGTTAATAGTTCAGACAGCGAAATAGATTTAATATGTCTTAAGAAAATTGAAAAACACCAGCATATTGATGAAGTTAAGCTCAGTTCCTCGCAGAAAAAGGAAATAACCAAATTTTTAAAATCTTACATATCACCTCACTTTAGTTTTAAGATTATAAGTCCAATTTTTGAAGATATGTGGATTAAATGCAGTATATTATTTAAGGACCTAAACCCTGGCAGAGGAATAGAATTAATAAATAAAGAATTACTTGAATTCATTTGTTCTTGGAAAAACTCAAGTCATATTGAGAGGATTAATTTGAAAATTAATAATATAGATATATTGAATTTTTTAAAGGGCAGAAGCTATGTTAAGTATATTACAGGTTTCTCAGTTATCCATTTCAAAAGTAATACTTCTGGAAAAATTTCTATTTACGATTCTGCTGTTGAAAATTACGATAACGACTTTATACAAGCAGGAACCAATAGGTCAATTATTGTGCCCCGAAATGTGCATAAAATTAAAGTTTTGGAATTTATGGACTACGAAACACCACAAAAGATAAATTTTGAAGATTTACAAATGGATAAATCATTTGTTGCAGAAAAAAGTATTTCTTATAAAAATAAAATAGTAAATGATGATTCTGATTTAGAGGATTTAGATAATCTTCAGTTTATAATAAAATGAAAATATAATGGCATTAAAAAATAAAGAAACGCTTAAAAATTATTTTAAAAAAGGAGGTGTTGTTGGTGAAAAACACTTTGTTGATTTAATTGATTCATCAATGAATATTATTGATGATGGAATTAATGTTAACCCAAAAGACGGTTTAAGGATTAATCCAACCGGGATTTATTCGACTCTCATATCTTTTTTTAGAAAAAAATCACAAAAAAATGCTGATTTCACGATAAACACGAATTTAAACGACGAGGAGGGACTTTCTGTTAATAACGAAACCCAAAAAACACTTATAAAAATCAAAAGTGATAACAAAATTGGCATAAATACTGATCAACCTAATTTTGAACTTGATGTTAACGGAACAATCGGTATAAAATCTAGGGTTGGAACATTTTCTAATGGTACTGTACCAGCAGATGGAAATTGGCATAAAATCCTAGAAAATCTTGACGGTATTAACGCTTTTGAGGTAGTTGCCCATGCTTCGGGATCAGTGAATTCTGGATATTATTCTATTTCTCATGTTGTCGCACTTTCAACCTTTGGAGGCTCCAAATCAAGAAGCAAAATTAAGAACTATCAAAACTCTAACTGGAATGGTTTTTTGGGTAATATATTCAACAAAAAGATTATTAAGTTTCGATGGTCTGGCTCTTTACATGATTATAGTTTAGAAGTAAAAACTTCTGGTAATTGGAATATAAATCCAGAAACTAATGAATACTACAAAATTAATTACAACATTACTAATTTGATGAATGTCTCTCTCTAAAGAACTTAATACTGAAAAATATTCTACGAAGAGCCAGAGGTTTGAGGAACTTCTTGAAGAAGGTATTTCTCTTATTCAAAAATTTTCTGGTGATAACTGGACAGATTACAATTATCACGATCCAGGAATAACCATTCTAGAGCAACTTTGTTATGCTATAACTGATCTTGGTTATAAATCAAATTTTCCAGTCGAGGACTTACTAATGATTGGTGTGGACAACTATGATTTTGAAAAGAAAAATTTATTTATTCCAGCAGATAAAATATTTTCGTCAAACCCTACCACTTTCAATGATTACAGAAGGTTGATAATTGACTTTGTTGATATCGTAAATAATGTTTGGTTTGAAGTTGTTAAAAACAATAACAGTAATATTCATGGACTATTTGATGTAAAAGTGCAATTATCAGATAATACAGATATTATTTCAGCAAATGAAGCAATTGAAAAAATTAAAACTAAAATTGATGAAAATAGAGCTTTATGTTCAGATTTAAATGAGATAATAATACTTAAGAAAGATACTATTAGTATTAGGGCAGATATTGAGATAGATTCTTTTTACGTGGGAGAGGAAATTTTGGCTAAAGTGTTTACACTAGTTGAAAAAAGACTTAACGACAAATTGAAATTTGTTGGTTTAGAGCACTTTGAAAATTTAGATGTAGGAGTTGAAGAAATTTTTCAAGGTGTAAGAACTAGTAAGGGTATTATATTGGAGAATAATTTAAATGACAAAACCAATCAAGTATATATTTCTGAAATTATTGACATAATAAGAAACATTGAGGGAATAATAAATCTTAAAAATTTTGTAATATTTAAAAATGGTATTAGAATATATGAAGACATAATTTCATTTGCTGAAAATTCCTATCCATCTTTTGAAAATATTGATATCTATTTCTCTGAAAACTCAGAAAGTGAAATAAATTTTATTAGAAATAACAATAGTTATTCAATAGATAAAACTATTTTTTCTCAAATTCATGATTCATTAAGTGTGAATCATCTTCCTATTGTTAAAAAGTACAATAAAAAAGCAGACGTAAATGGGAGATTTTCGTTAGATCAGCTGTCAAAATATTATTCTATTATTAATGAATTTCCTGCTAACTATGGCCTTAAAGAAAAGGAGCTTCCTCAAACGGCATCAAAACTTAGAAGAGCTCAAATGAAGCAGTTGAAGGCTTACTTGATACTTTTTGATCAATTAATGAGTAATTATACAGCACAGCTCGCTAATATTAGAAATATTTTTTCTGTAGATAAACTAGAAAAAACATTCTTTACTCAAATTCCAAGCGACATAGAATCTATGGAGGAGATTGTAAGTTCAGATAAACAAGAAAACTATAAATCTAAAATTGAAAGTATTTCAGAGGACAACTATTCTTTTGTCAAGAGAAGAAATGCATTTTTAGACCATATGTTATCAAGATTTGGAGAATCTTTCAATTCGGAGCTGCTGAAAAAAATATATCAAAATGAAAATCCTAAGTTATCTGAAATAGACTGTGAAATCTATTCTATAAACTGTAAGATTAATTATTTGAAAAATATAGGGAATTTAGGAAAGAATAGGATTAAGGCACAAAGTTTTAGGTCCAATGCGAATAGTTATTCACTGAACTCAGGACTAGAAAATAGGTTAAAGTTGCTTCTTGATATCAAAGAAACAAATATTGAAACTGAAATGGAATTCGATAATAAAATATTCGAATTTAAAGAGAAGTATAAGTGGGCTAAAAAAGATTTAAAAATAAAACAAGGTCCTAATATTAGAATATTATCTCTTCCTGATTTATGTTATAAAAACAACAAGGTTAATTTTTATTTAAAAAGCTATTCTTTTTTCAAAGATTTATTTGCTAATGCGGTGAATGAAAGTTCATTTAAAATTATAAATAATGAAGAAAATTTTCTTTTAATCTACAATTCTCCGGAATTAATGGAACCCATAAAAATTTTTGGTTCCGACAAGAAAAGTGAATGTGAGGATAAGATTAAAGAAATCATTTCAAAGTTAAAAGAACTTAACAAGCGCAGCGAAGGATTTTTAATTATTGAAAATATTTTATTAAGGCCTATAAATACAGATAAATATTCACTACAGATTTTAAATAATGACGATAAATTAATGTTTATATCTTTTAAAATTAGTGATTTTAATAAACTTTCTGAACTTAGGGATGACCTAAAAGATATATTAATGGATAGATCTAATTATTCTGTTCATAAATCTGAAAATAACGCTAAAGTTTTTAAAATTTCAATTTTCGATATCATGGATACTAAAATCTTTGAAAGTCAAAAAATTTTTAAATCTAGAGACGAAGCAAAAAAACAGATTGATTCTTTAATTGAAGACCAAGTCAAAACGTCCAAAGTAAAATTTGAAATAATTTCTCAAAGTTCTGCTATAACTAAATTTCCAGACGATTTTAATTACTCCAATGAAATTAACGTGATTTTCCCACAGTGGCCTAGTAGATTCCAAAATATAGAGTTTAAAAAGTACATTAATGAAATCCTTGAATCTTATACACCTGCTCACATAAAATATAATTTACATTTTTTAAATTTTAAAAACTTTAAAAATGTAGCTGATCGTTATATGGCATGGAAAACAGAAAAGATTAAAAATAGTAAGGATAAAATAGATCTTATATCCCTAGAATTAATTCAAATATTATTGAAGATTAATAATGAGTAGTGATATTCAAATTAAGAAATTAGAATTTGATTTTGATATCGCGGATAATAAATATCATAATTATATTTTTAATCTTATTTCTGGAAAAGTAAACAGCGAGTTTAATGAAATTATAACTAAAGTAGCTAAGGAACATGAATTATTAATAAGCTCAAATAATCTAAGTATTGATAAAATAGAAATTGATTTAAATGAAATTTATGTTCAGGAATTAGACAAACTTTTCAGTATTATTGAAAAGCATTTAGAAATTAAATTTCAAGAAATCTTTAATAATGTTGATGTTTTTACCCAACCTCTAATCTTTGATGATATTTTAAGTTACTATGTATCTAATAAAATATTTCCATGGTGGATTAACTCAAATAATCTAAGGAATAATTTCTTAGTAAAGCAAAATTTAAAAATTAAAAATAATTATAATGTTCTTAAGCTAATTACCAAAGATTTCCTATCATTTAGAAAAATTTTTGATCTTTTCAATGAAGATGAAAGACTTTCCTTTCTTAAAAAGATTCTTGGTAAAAAGTACTTTTTATTTGAGAAAATCCTTCTCTTTAAAAAAGAGACCTACAATTCTTTTAATCTGGACAGTTCAAAAGTAAACTTAGAATACTTAATTTTTAGATCTGTTCAACAGGCTTCTATTAGCAACAATAGAATTACTTTGACAGATGTCTTAAGAGATGAATTTTCAGAAAATAATATTGAGTCCGAACAGCTTTTTAGATACTATGATGAATATAAAGCTATTATTAATGGCTATAAAAACAATCTTTCTAGAACAAGTTATGGGACTAAAGAAATACCGAAAAATTTAAATTATCAATCCACCTTAGAAATATCTTATTATTCCTACTTAAAAAGAAATTTTAATCTAGTTAATACTGAAAATCTAGAAGTTCTTTTTAAATGGGTAGTTAAGAATTATCCTAAGAAATTTAAAAGTGAAAAAGAATTTTTAAATAATCTTTTTAGTGATAAACACTTTTTTTTAGACCTTCTATTTGGTTTTAAAGATCCTCAATTAATAGTTTTAATTTCAAAGCTTTCTTTATTAGAAAGTAAAAAAGATCAAGTTAGTACTCTACTTAAAAAGATTTCTTCAAATATCATTGAAGCTGAAAATAGCTTTTTAAGCTATCAAACCATTATTGGTTTAGTAAAGGAGAATGAAACATTTATAAAACACTTTGTAAGGTTTACTTTTCTAAAATCTTACTCGCAAAATCAAGAATTTAAGTTCAATAAAAAAGAGTTTATTTACCAACTTTTACTTGACTTAGTGAGGAGCGGTAAGCTTGAGAAGAAAAGTATTATTAATTATTTAAATACGGGAGCTATTGTAAATGCGGAGATCAATGAAATTTTATCCAGTTTAGTTAGTACTTACCATTACAAACAAATAACTCAGGTTTCTAGAACAAAAATCTATTATAAAGATTTATACTATCATTTTTTATATTATGAAAAGATACCCTCTTGGAGCAACAGAGAAAATATTTCAGAAATAGAGATATTAAACTTCTTTGAAATTTTAGTAAGAAAGAAAGAGATAAAGTTTTTAAAGTTTTTAGGTGAGAATATCTTGATTAAAAATAATGTTTTAAGCATCATGGACAAGAGCTTAAACTTATTTACAGATCTTTTTTACATGTTAGCAGAATTCTCATTAGATCTAAATAAGAAAGAATATGCATGGATTAAGAACAATAAGACTATTCATAGCTGGATAATACAAGAGATTTTTCAAAAGAAGTTGTGGAAATTAAAGTCGACATCCTCTTTGTTTATGGAGCTAATAAAAAATATAGAATCTGAAAATATTTATGTTGTAAAAAAAGAATCTACAATAAGTCAATTGTATTCAGCTTTATCTTATGAATTAAATGTGAATGAAATTAGTTCTTTTTTAAAACATCTTTTAGAAAAGTCAAAAGGGGAGTTGAGCTTACAAAGCGATAATATAATTAAATCAAAAAACTATAGTAGCATATTATTAGAACTTCCTGTACACGATTTAATAATTGTATTGTCAAATATAAATCCAGCCAAAGGCAGAAAAAATCCAATAATTGAAAATACTCTGCTTAGTAAGATAATTAAGTATTTTAAGACTAATAAAAAACTGCTACACTATTATCTTACCTACTTTAAAAATGATTTTGTTAGTATTCACTTTTTGAAACAATTATTTAGTCTATCCAATATAATAGAGATTTTAAATTTAAAGTTTAAAACAGAGAAACTAGAAAATATTTTTTTTAAAATTTTCGAAGATTTTTATTCTACTAAAAATTCAACTAAGGATAATTATATTGATTTTTTGTCATTTCTTTCAAATATAAAAACCTTTACAAGCTATGAAATTTTTGATTTAATAGCATTTAACATTGATAGTACTAAGCTAGACGACAAAAAATTATTAAGTTATATAGATGGTATTGATGTGGTACAAATTGATTTGTCAAAACTAACCGAAGAGCAAATAAAAGTTTCTCTGAAAAAGCTAAGACAAAAAGGGGAGCTGATGTATTTTAGAAATAAGTTTTCTTCAATTTCAGCTATTTCTTACCATCAAAAAATGCTAAAAAAGCTTTTTTCAAGAGTTAGTGCCATAACTAAATTTTCTAGCAAAACTTTAAAACCATTAAAAAGTAATATTAAACAGTATTCAGAAATTTTAGAAAGAAATTTTAATAGTAAAAAGTTCGATGTTTTAAATTATTACATTGAATTTGGATCTTTTCCTTATGACAATCAAGATATGACATTAACTGACCTCAAAAATGTTTTTGTATCCATGTATCATCAAAATATATTTCAGTTTAGAAAACATCTTTTCAATTGGGCAAAATCCGAATCTAGATTAGATCGTTTTATGAAAATTTATTACTTGGATAGCATTGCTGTAAATAAAGATGTAAAAAAATCATCTTTAATAAATTTCGAAAAAATTCTTTCTGTAGTATATACGGGTTTGTTAAAAGATTTAAGTTTTTTTATTTCTCTTTCTGCCAATTTAAATATTCTTAAAAGCAGCTCTATCTACAATAGTATAAAAATTGATTTTAAATCTAAATCTACTAAGCAAGTACAGATTAATAAGCTATTACTTAAGAAAATATTAATTTTTTGGGCAAAATATAAATATTCATTTAAAGACTCCTCTAGCTTTCTAATTCAGGTTTTTTATGATGAAATTAATTTCCCTGAAAAAGTATTTGAGTTACAAAAAATCACTCTTAGTAAAAAAGAAAAATTTCCAGTAATTAAGAATACTTTTTTCTTAAGAAAAACAGTAGATAACCTAAACCAAATAATTAAAAGTAAAAGTGGAGATAAAAATGAAGTTAAAAAATTAACCACCTTAAATGAAGAGTTAGAGCAAGGAATAGTTATTTATAATTCAGGATTGCTTTTATTTTGGCCATTTTTAAAAACGCTATTTATTAAATTAGAACTTCTTAATCCTAATAAAAATGGGTATAAAGAAGAAATAAGTAAAGATAAAGCTGTAATGGCAACTGATTATTTAGTAAATGGTGAGTTTTCTAAGGAAAAGAATTTTCTTTTAAATAAGATTCTTTGCGGAATTGAATTGGAAAGAGAAATCGATAGTACTGTTGATCTATCTGATTTTGAAAAAGCTATTTGTGATAGTGCTATTAAGGCTTTATTGTCTAATTGGAAAAAAATTAAATCTACCCAAACACTAAGAGATTGGTTTTTGATTAGAGAAGGAAGATTAATTGAAAAAGAAAATTCTTTTGTACTTGATGTTGAGAATAAACCACCTGATGTATTTTTAAAACAATTATCGTGGGGTATTTCAATGATTAATTATGACTTAATGATAAAAAAACTTATTGTGAACTGGAAGTATTAGTTTAATGGTAAATGTCAATAAAAATATAGAAAACAATTCTTTAACTATAGAGAAGGAAATAAATTGGCTTAAGACAATGATCGAACATAGGTTCGAAAATTATTTTCAGCTCAATGGTTATATTAAGATTATGCCTAAGGCACCTAAGATTAAAGGTGACTATACTTATTATTCAAAGTGGATTATAGAAAATAATCTTTCTGATTTTGACCGACTTATTATTATAACTGCTCTATCAAATATATTCTTCCCTGAAATTTTCGATAAATTTTTTATAAAAAACAAAGGATTAGACAAGCGGTTTACGGAGTTTAGTGGAAAGTTAGATAGCGATAAATCTAGATTTATACCAACTTTTGGCACTATCAATTTTATTTATTTCGGACGCAAGGCAAATAATATTATAAAGTCTCAAGATGTATTTGGGAAAAACTATATTTTAAATAAAATCTCTGCAATATATTTTTCTAATGATAAAGATGATGAATTTATAATGTCTAAAGTAATTTATCTTCAAGAAGAAATTTTAAAGCTTATTACGCTAGGTACTAAGTTTAAGCCTGATTACTCTTCTAATTTTCCTGCAAAATTATTAAGTACTGATTTAAATTGGTCTGACTTGATATTGAATCCAATTGTAATGGATGAGGTCCAAAATATAAATACTTGGATTAAATATCAAGGTGATGTTTTAAGTAATAACGCGCTAAAAAAAAATATTGGCAAGGGTTATAAATGCCTATTCTATGGACCGCCGGGTACGGGCAAAACTCTTACAGCATCTTTAATTGGTAAATATAATTCAGTAGACGTTTATCGTGTAGATTTATCGCAGGTAGTTTCAAAATATGTAGGGGAGACTGAGAAAAATTTATCTAGAATTTTTGATATCGCAGAAAATAAAGATTGGATTCTTTTCTTTGATGAGGCTGAGGCTTTATTTTCAAAAAGGACTAGTGTTGGGGATTCTAAAGATCGCTTTGCAAATCAGCAAACTGCATATTTATTACAGAGAATTGAAGATTACAGTGGACTGGTAATATTAGCAACTAATTTAAAGCCTAATATAGATAGGGCTTTTTCCAGAAGAATACAATCTATAATTAATTTTCCTATCCCGTCAAATTCAGAAAGAAAAAAACTTTGGAAGAACTCGTTAAAAAATTTATCAAAAATTAATGATAAAGAAATAAATAAATTGGCAAAAGAATACGAAATTAGTGGTGGTAGTATAAAAAATATAATTCAATTCTCTTGGCTATATTCCAAGAGAAAAAATGAAAAAATTAGTTATAAGCACTTGATTCAAGGGATTAAACGAGAACTGATGAAAGATGGTAAAACATTAGAAAATAGTTTCGATGGATGATAAAAATCTAGATACAGAACCAGAAGAAATTAATATTGAAAAAGAAGTATCTGGCTTAAAAATTAATCTTACTGGCCAAGGTAAAGATGGTTCTGTCGAAGGAATTAAGGGAACTATTGAAGGTCCTGATAATTTATTTTTAATCGATGTAACTCTTACTAAAGACGGCGAAAATTATCTAATTACTGGAACGGGTAATTTTATTAAAGAACCTTTACAGGGTTCTATTATAGCATCTGTACAAGCAAATTCCTCCTTTGTTCCAGACATGTCAACACTTCAAACTTCGGGTCAAGCTTCAATTAACAAGGAGATAGCAGGAGTTAAAATAAATTTAATTGGAACAGTAGAGAACGGCAGGTTATCTAGTTTATCAGGTACTATAGAGGGTATGGGAGGTGCTTATATAATAGCAGCGTCTGTTGTAGATAATGGAGATGGATATA